>Ga0181536_10000037_pt1 | contig 131579 bp, 105 predicted proteins | sample PEATcosm2014_Bin_41_FD_121105 | JGI IMG/M metagenome (GOLD analysis project Ga0181536, IMG submission 121105) | Peatland microbial communities from MTU Mesocosm Facility, Houghton, MI, USA - PEATcosm2014_Bin17_60_metaG | ecosystem: Environmental > Terrestrial > Soil > Wetlands > Peat | place... | reverse complement strand
CGATTCGTCTCCCGATTCTGGGCCCGATTGCGCGTTTGGCAACGCGATTTGGGACCGCGAGATGCTCGCCATGTCCAAGCACGCATTCGCGATCAACCCCAATCCGGATCTGAAGGAGATCGCGATCGCCAATGGCTGGACGGTATATCAACCGCCGCTGTAGCACGTATACTTTTACTTTGTGCTGCGCGTGAATCCGTGCTGCGATGAAAACCAATATTACTTTGAAACTTGACGCTTCTCTCGTCCGCCAGATTCGAATTCTCGCTGCCGAAGAAGGTACTTCCGTCAGCGCTCTGCTTGCGACGAGCCTGGAGCAAATCGTGCGCGAGCGCGAGCGCAAGAGCAAGAGCTATGATCGTTCCCGCCGACGCGCCTTGGCGCGACTGCGCGTGGAGATGAACCTCGGTTGGACTCCACCTCGGTCGCGCGACGAGCTTTATGTTTCGCCTTGACCATCTCTATTCTTGCCTGTTTACTCTTAGGTTATTAATCCGTGTTTACTACCACCCCCCCTCCCCCCTTGCGTGTGGAATCATAGGGTTAGGGGGTGTCGAGTTGCCAAAATCTAGAGCGCAAATGACTTATTTTCAAAATATTCCGGAATAAGGACTTAGCTTGATTCTTGCCCTATTTCTCTCGGAATTCATAGTTTTGGCGGCTTGCTGACATCCCTCGTCGCCTCAACTTGTGTGTGGCGTTTGGGCTGACGCAGCCTCGGTGGCCTTGATCGGGGTTGGCGCACCTCGGCTGCGACAGATCAGCTGATATTGTCGTGCACTTCCGGGTGGGCGTCTGTGATGCGCGGGCGGGGCGTTTGTGATGAAAAAGGGTTGGAACCCGAAACCGCCTGCGGCAGAATTCCACTCGTCGCGAAGTGCGCGATGAGTGGGGCACCCGGCTCCGTGGGCCCTGGTCCCGATCACATTTTCCCGCCAAAAATGCCCGGGTTTCCACAGGCAAACTCCAAATGTTACAAATCGGCCCTTCTGCGTCCGGCTATAGGTGTAGTGCATGGCAGGGGATGAAATAGGTTCTAGTTACGAAAAGAGATTCCGCGCCCGCACACATTTATCTAAAATCTGAAGAAAGGCACGTTCAGGAAGCCGCCACAAGCTTTTTTGGTTTGTGGCGGCTCTGAGCGAAGACGGGTGTCAACTCCCAATGGGAACGCAGCCATTCAACCCAGAAGAGCAGTACAGAAAGGTCGCACGCGAATGGTTTAGGAGCCGGACTCCAGATCGCATAAGCGTACCGCGGGATTGGGCAGACGATCTAATAAAGGGTGCCGCAACTTGGGTCTATGAAAGTGAAATACCTATGTGGCTCCTTAGGAAAATTGAAAATGTGCCCAATGTGTTCCTCCAGCTGCCAACACCGGATCGCCGATGGATCATAAAATTCCGGGGTGATTTATGGGGGCCGTTCGATCAGCAATTTGGTGGTTGGCAAGATGCTCACGATTTAATCAGCGAGCGCACCCGGACTCTGTTTGGCGTCAGCCTGCAGCAGACCGGGATGTCTGGTGAGGTAACGCTGAGCGGCTCGGGCAGCAGCTGTGCTGATTCATATCCCGAGGCAGTGCGTAAACGAATCCAGCGCTGGTTGAAGATGGTGTCACGCGAAATGGGTTCAAAAACGGGAGTCCTTTTCCGCAAACTTTTTTCCGTAGAAAATGGCCGATATACATTCTCCGAGTCCGGGTGGATGACAGAACTCGGTGATGTCCCCTTCGATGCGAGTATGCGCCTAGATCGAGGGCGATGGGTATTTGAGGTTCCCTTCTGCAGTCATGAGCTGGTTGTGCCAGCAGATCAGAATCTAAAGTATCTGGCACGAATCCTGATGTGCGGAAATCTCCCGGTGCCTTCAGCTTTGCTCGAAGATGGGCCTCTACTGGAGAACTTTCAAAGCAGACCGCCATACCGGCAATACTTTCGGCGCACGTTTCGGCGGCACAGAATCTACGCGTGCACCCACGATGGTGGAGAAACTGCCCAAGAGATTTGCAGGGTAATGGGTCTGAAAGAGGGGCAGTTTTTCACCGCATATGATGAGATCGCCCCGGATTCACCGCTCCATCTGATTAGTCGCGTGCCGGTCGGGCCTGTGACATTACTGCCGAATGGAATCCGAGGCGTTCAGGCCGTTATTGCAAAGCAAAGGTTTCTGATGGAGACCATTAGCCCCCAATTCACGGGGATCGAGCAGCACTTACGCACTGGACTGATATGGGTGCTTCGTTACCCGAACCTTCTCCAACAGATCGACACCGAAAGCATACGTGCCCGTCCGGTGGTCTCAATGGGACTCCGGCGACTACGCGAGAGGCTGATGCTAATGCCCGCACACTGGACGACGCCATACGATGAGTTGGCTCGATATATTAAACAACACGTTCAGCTTGGCAAACTGTACAGGTACTCGGGGGATTTTGGCTGGAAAGTAGAAGGGATTGCGCCGCCACCTGACCCGCTAGAGCTGGCGATAGATCACATGGCGTTCAAAAGGCGAGCTGCATACAAGGAGAAAATGCGTGAGCGCAGAGCGGTGGGCTATGCTCCCGAGCCTGTGAAGCCGAGATCTGAAATTTGGCAAACAAGCAAATGGGCCGCCTCAGTGAACGCGGAGATTGCGAAGCAAGCAAGGCAGCCGGGCTGGGCTCAGCAGAACGCACTTGCTGCCACGAATGGGTTCGGCTGATTCTTCCGAGTCACAAAAACACGTTCGCGCATCACTGACGCTCTTGTCTGTGTGGCAGACGGGTGGCCGGGTGCGAGCGAGGAGGATGCTCGCACCATTTCCATCTCCAAACGTCACGACCGGACGGCCTTTGAGTTCCGTCGGCCACTCCTGAAATTTCACGCTTACCGGTCCGGTTTCTCCTAGAAGGTATGACCGAAAGCTGCTCCACTCCCACTGTTCCGGCTTTTCTGCCAGTGCGCGTTTCACTGGGTTCCGGTGCATGTAGCGCAGCTTCTCGGGATGCCCCTGGTTGCGCGAAGCGATTTGGTGATGGATGCCGTCCCTCAGCGGCTAAAGCCGTCGGAATTGAGCCCTGGATCGCAGCGGTAAACCGCTGCGCCACCCAAAATCTGCTCTACCCCTCGGGAATTCATCACAAACGCGGTGTGATGGGGTGCACTTACAAGTTGCGCTTCGACGGGGAATCATGGTAATCGGGACATTGCCGCTGTTAGATCGGCGGTGTCCTCGATTGCTGCGGTCAGTTAGGGTGAGAAGCAGTTTTATGATTCAGATTTCACGCCGACTCAGACGCTCCGCAAGAGCGCGGCGAGCGTGTCGATGGCCAGGTGGCTGGCGTGGGCGGAAGCTGGCGGCAGGCCCCCGATTTTTTGAACCAACTCTTCCCTGCTGACCTTTCGCGCTTCTTCTGCGCTTTTGCCTTTGACCAACTCGGTGATGGCCGATCCGCAAGCCATCGCCGGAACACAGCCTTTGGCGCGGAAGCGAATGTCGGCTATTCGCTTTTCCAATTTCGCCTTTTCTGGACCATTTGTCTTTTCCAATTTAAGGCTCAGTTCCAGAATGTCTCCGCAAACAGGGTTTTCCAAACGCGCCGTGGCGTCGGGATTGTCGAGCTCACCGGCGTTTCGTGGATTCTGAAAATGATCGAGAAGTTCGGCGGAATACACAGGAGGATTGTAATGCGCCGACTCGCGATTTCCGGTAGCGTCCTAAATTCATTCACCACCAAGGACACGAAGGAGCACAAAGGAAATCCTCCGTCCCCTACAATTAGGAGCATGCCCGACTCGCGTTCCCCCCGGCGAATCGCCTGCCTGCAACCGAGCGCTACGGTGATTCTGGCCAGCGTGGGCGAATTGGACCGCGTCGTGGCTTGCACGAAGTACTGCTCCGACGTTGTCCCGGAATTGCTAACAGATTTGCGAAGTGGCGAGCGGCTGATCGTCATTATTGCCGACTCATGGACGTCGAAGGCGAGCGAGATTCTCGCCGCTAAACCTGATCTTGTGATCGCTGCCGTTCCCTACCAGGAAGCTGCGGTCGTGGAAATTCTTAAGGCAGGCATTCGCTTTCTTGGACTGGCTCCGCGTACGCTGGACGACATCTACACTGACATCGCGCTTATCTCCGGTTCGGTCGGCGCCGGTGAGCGGGGAGCGAAAGTGATTTCCGAAATGCAGGCGGCAATCGCAGAGGTACGACACCAGACCACAAGCCTTCCACGAAAACGGGTCTTCTGCGAGGAGTGGGGTAAGCCGATCATCGCTTCGCAGCCTTGGGTAGCCGAACTGGTGGATGCGGCTGGTGGTGACTTCCTCGGCAAACCGGGCGCGCAATGCTCCGCCGAAGAGATCGCTCGACTAGATCCGGAAGTCATCATCGCCGCCTGGTGCGGGGCTGGGGATCGGGTGCCGCTGGCAAGAATAACTTCCGCGAAGGAAAGAGGCTGGTCGAACACCACGGCGGTGCGGAATTCGCAGGTTTATTGCATTTCCGACGAACTCTTGAATACTCCCGCGCCCACGCTGGTTGCGGGACTGCGCGCACTGGCGAGTGCGATTCATCCCGCAATGTTCGGCCTGCAGGCGGGGCTCCGTTCGGTTACGCAAGTACCCCGGACGCAAACACTGCGGTGAAGCTGAACCGCGGCGGCTTGGTTTAGGATTGTCATTATGGCTACCAAATCCAAAACTGATACTAGCAAGGTCGAGGAAGTGCGCAGGGCAGCGGACTGCTTGAATTCCGAAGTGCTGTCGGCGGATCAACTGATGAAAGGCATCGCGCTTCTCCTGAACCAAGAAATGCTGAGGTACAACTGGGTGGGCTTCTACATGCTGGAGGCTGGAGCCAATCCGCCGGTGCTGGTGCTGGGGCATTACCAGGGAGCAATGACTCCACACACCCGCATTCATTTGCACCAGGGCATCTGCGGGGCGGCGGCATCGTCGGGGAAGACGGTGGTTGTGGATGACGTAAGGAAGGACCCACGCTATCTTGCCTGCTCGATCGAAACCAAGTCGGAGATCGTGGTTCCAATCTTTGTGCGCGGCAAGGTGGCCGGCGAACTCGACATTGACAGTCATTTCCTGGCGGCCTTCGCCACCGAAGACCGTGAACTGGTTGAATATTGCGCTCAACTCGTGGGCAAGCGACTGGAGCACGGGTAAGGGATCGCCGACGTAGTCGCCACTTTCGAACATCATGAAACGAGTCGTAGCCGCGTTGATTTTAAGAGACGACCTCATCCTTGCCTGCCAGAGGACGCGGCACCAGGTGATGCCGCTCAAGTGGGAATTTCCCGGAGGCAAGATCGAAGAAGGCGAACAGCCGCGCGATGCGATGCGCCGGGAGCTGGAAGAAGAATTGGGGATGGTGGCGGAGGTCGGCGTGGAAGTCGCCCGCATCGTTCATGAATATCCGGGCGGCGGGTCGGTGGAACTCCGATTCTACGAAGTACGCAGCTACCAGGGTGAAATTGAGAACCGGATTTTTCGCGAGATCCGCTGGGTGACGCGGAAACAGCTGCTGGAATTGGATTTCCTCGAGGCCGACCGGGGACTGGTGAAGGATCTGGCGGCGGGAAAAATCATTTGAGGCGCTCTATCCCGTCCCGCCGCGCACCTGGCTGTAGACATACAGCGCGGTTAATCCAATCATAATCACGGTGGTTGCCCAGGCGATGATGTTGAAAGTGGGTTTGTTCACGTATTCGCCCATCAGTTCTTTTTTGTTGATCAGCAGCAACATGAAAATCAGCACGAAGGGCAACACTGCGCCGTTGACCACTTGTGAAAACACCGCGATCTTGATCAGCGGAAGGCCGGGTATCAGGACTACAGCTGCGCCGGCAACGATGAGCGCGGTATAGAGCCAGTAGAACGCGGGAGCTTCGGAAAACTTGCGTTCTACGCCTGACTCGAAGCCTAAGCCTTCACAAACGGTGTAAGCCGTCGAAAGCGGCAGAATCGAAGCTGCAAACAACGACGCATTAAAAAGCCCCAGAGCAAACAGTATGTAGGCCCAGTCGCCCGCCAAGGGACGCAGCGCTTGAGCGGCGTCGGCGGCGTCACGAATGTCGCGATTGCCATGCAAGTAGAGCGTGGCCGCGCAGGCCACAATGATGAACCAGGCAACCACGTCGGTGAAAATGCAGCCGACAATCACGTCGAGCCTCGACGTTTTGTACTGGCGCCGAGTTACGCCTTTCTCCACGATCGACGACTGCAAATAGAACTGCATCCAAGGCGCGATCGTGGTACCGACCACGCCGATCACCATGTAGAGGTACGGGCCCTGCTTGAAAGCCGCCATCCCAGGAGGCTTCACCGTGGCCTTCACGGCCTCAATCCACGCCGGCTTGGCCAGGGCTCCGGCAAATATATAAGTGATGTAGAAGAACGAAGCCGCCAGGAAAACTTTCTCCACGCTCTTGTACTGCCCTTTGACTGCGATGAGCCAGACGATCACGGCGCAGATCGGCACCGATATGTACTTGGAAACTCCGAAGAGGCTCATGCTTCCGACAATGCCGATAAACTCGCCCACGACATTCCCGAAATTTGTAATCAGAATGCCGAGCATCATGAGGAACGTAATCCGCAAGCCGTATTCTTCCCGGATCAGATCGCTCAGGCCCTTGCCGGTCACCGCTCCCATGCGGGCGCACATCTCCTGCACCACGATCAGGGCGATCGTAGTCGGAATCATGGTCCACAAGAGCATGTAGCCGAACTGCGCGCCGGCCTGCGAATAGGTCAAGATGCCATTGGCATCGTTGTCGACATTCGCGGTGATGAAGCCAGGCCCTACGACGGCGAAGAACAGCAGGAACCGGAACTTCCAGCTTCTCAGGAATTTCATGCGTACAGGCCACAGGGACGATTAAGTTGGCAAAACAGAACGAACAGAATAAATGCTGAAAGCGCGGTCTGGATAGGCGAATCTGCAAAGGCGGGGGAATTTCTTGCGAAGCCGCAGGTCGCCGCCGAGCTTCGCTCGGCTTGGACGGGCGAGGGCGCCCGTCCCCTCACAAGCAAAACTACAGTTTGGCGCGCAGCATGGCGATCACGTCGTCCGGTGTGATTACGCCGGTGAGTTGATTGTGTTCGTCGATCACGGGCAATGTCAGCAGGTTGTACTTGTCAAAGAGCTCGGCGAATTCCTTCTCTTTCGCGTCTTCGTGGCAGGAGATCAGCGGCTCCTGGGCCAAGGCCAGCATCGGAGTCGAGGCGGGTGCCAGAACGATCTTCACCAGCGGCACTGCGCCCGCCAAGGTACCGTGAGAATCAGTCAAGTAAATGGTGCTCATGTTTTCCATGCGGCCTTCGAAAGTACGCATGGCCGCGATCGCATCGTGGGCTGTGGCCGCCACCGGCAATGCGATGTACTCGGTAGTCATGCGGCCGGCAGCTGTGTTCTCTTTAAACTCGAGCAGGTCCGTGACTTCCCGGCGCTCTTCGGGCTGCATCTGCACCAGGATTTCCTCTGTCCGCTCATCGGGCAGGTCGGCCAAAAGGTCGGCGGCCGCGTCGGGTTCCATTTCCTCGACAATGTCGGCGGCCCGGTCGGAATCGAGGGATTCCAAGACCGCTTTTTGCACCTTGGGTTCGAGCTCTTCCAACGCGCCGGCAGCGACGTCTTCGTCCAGCGTCTCGAAGACCGCTTCACGCTCATCGGGAGCCAGATCTTCGACGATGTCGGCAATGTCGGCGGGATGAAGTTTAGCTAACCGCTCATGCGAAATCTTCAGCCTGACGCGCCGTGCGGGATCAGTCTCGATGAGGTCCACGAAGTCCCATGGAATCTCGCGCGGAGGAATCCGCAGCAGCAAGACGCGAAGGGCAGCCGCCGGAACCATGCCTTTGAGGAGACGGCGAAGGGCGCCCCGCGCACCCACATCCACGCCGCCGACTCGCAGGACTGAACGATTCTGCGCACTGTCGTGATGAAAATCCACGTCGTTCACGCGCACCACTTTGCGGCCGTGCACGTCAATCACCTGCTGATCGAGCAGATCCCGGCTGAGCAATAACAGTCCTTCGGAGCCGTCGGCCGGAGTCCATTCGGCGGCCGCAGTGGAGGCTCGAATGCCGCCATCGATCGCGGAAACAGCCGTCAGCGGCAACACACGGTTTCCGGTGGGCGTTTTGACGATCAGGAGCGAAACGCGAGAACGGTCTTCCTGCGGGGCGAGAGCCACCTCGCGCACCCGTCCGCTGGCGGCGCCGGAGGCGTCATAGACGGGCAAGCCCAAAAGTTCGCTCAGGGAAACGGTGGCCATCCCCAAGAGAATACTCAAGAGCGCGTGCAGATGCCAGATGAATGAGCGTAGCTTCTGAACCCTTGTAACGTTGGGACGTTTCTAATCTGGTATGACAGCCAGCGCCGCACTGGTTGACACGCAAAACCCGGGTGACTAGACTCGGCCTTCCTCCATCAGAGCGGCGCCTGCGATTGGCATGTGTCGGCTGCAACGAGAAATCTATGGTAAAGCGTCCTCGTATTGCGGTTGTGGGTAGCGCCAATGTTGACTTAACCACGTTCTCAGACCAATTTCCAAAGCCGGGGGAAACCATCTTTGGCCAGAAGTTCGATCTGGGGTTTGGTGGGAAGGGCGCGAACCAGGCCGTTGCCGCCCGGCTCTGCGGAGCCGACGTCTTCATGGTGGCGCGCGTCGGGGACGATCTGTTCGGCCCTTCAACCATTAAGAACTTTGAAAAGCTGGGGATCGATGCCACGCATGTGCGCCAGGTAAGCGGTGTGTCCAGTGGAGTGGCGCCGATCTTCGTCGATCCTTCCGGGCAGAATCGGATCATCGTCGTAAAAGGAGCCAATGACGCATTGAAACCTGCCGACGTGGATGCGGCGGCGGATACGCTGAAGAGCGCCGACTGCATCGTTCTCCAGTTCGAGATTCCGCTCGAGACTGTGTACCACACAATTAAATTTGCGCGAAAGAACGGCATCCTCTGCATCTTGAACCCAGCGCCGGCGCAGCCTATCGATATCGGCGCGGTTGCCGATCTCGATTACTTTGTTCCCAATGAGAGTGAGGCCGAAGCGATTTCCGGAATGCCGGTACGCAATCTTGACGATGCCAAGCGCTGTGCGGTCAAGCTTCTGGCCAGCGGCATTCGGCGGGTGATCATTACCTTGGGCGCGAATGGCTCGCTGCTTGCCAGAAGTGAAGGCATGCAGCACGTGCCCGCGTTTAATGTGAAAAGCGTGGATAGCACCGGGGCCGGTGATGCTTTTATTGGCAGCTTCGCTACTTTTCTTGGCGAGGGACTGCCGGAACAGGAGGCCGTGAGGCGCGCTAACCTGTACGCTGGCCTTTCGACAACGGGAGTGGGGACGCAGAAATCATTTTATGATCGGGCGCGATTCGAGGCGGAGTGGAAGGGCAGAGGCAAAGGATAGCAGTACGCTGCGAAGATTGGCCTACGCTCTTCCGTCCCGCCAGATTTTGTCGTCCCGAGCGAAGCGAGGGAGCTGCATCTTGCGGCGAACTACCAGATCCGCTTCGCGAGGGATGACAATTTATTTAAAAGCGTCGTTCGTGCAGCGCTGTCTCACCTCTCCATGAGCAGAACCTTCTCAACTTCATCGATCTCGATCAGCTTGACTTCGATCACTTCACTCGCGGTGGTCTGCACGGTTCGACCGATGAACGTGGCCTCGACTGGCAATTCGCGATGGCCGCGATCAATCAGGACCAGCAGTTGCACCAGGCTCGGGCGTCCATGCGAAAAAAGGGCGTCGAGGGCAGCGCGCGTGGTGCGGCCGGTGTAGAGCACATCGTCGATCAAGACGATCTTCTTACCCTCGATGGAAAAGCCAATCTCCGTTTCCTGCACCACGGGCTTTGGTCCCAGGGTAGAAAGATCATCGCGATAGAACGTGATATCTAGCGTACCGACGGGAACTTTCTTCTTTTCGACCTGATGAATCATTTTGCCCAACCGCTCGGCGATGGGAACTCCGCGGCGGCGGATTCCGACTAGTCCCAAGGCCTCAATGCCACCATTCTTTTCGAGGATTTCGTGGGCCAGGCGCACCAGGGTGCGCTCAATCTCTGAACCCGACATCAACTGCGCTTTTTGCGTGAGGGTCGTTTTACGGACCGCGTTTTTCTTGATGGTCATGGATGAGTACCTCGTCAAAGTCAGTCTGCACTTGGAAAATGAATGGCGGAGCGGATGTATCCCCGGCTCTTGAATGTATGGAGTCTTTTCTTAAACGTCAAGCACACCGGCGACTCTTCCTGCGCCCGTCGTAGGATCTGTGGTCGCGATTGCCATGCTAATTTCTTCCCTTCGCGCGCGGCCAAGTGTATATGGGGACGACGAATGAGGTTGGAGCGTTCGGGGTGCTACCGTGGAAAGATCAGGCCTTCTTCAGGAATGTCCCCCGATCGAGCTCGTCAAACGCCTGCCGAAGCTCGGCCTGTGTGTTCATCACGATCGGGCCGTACCATGCCACCGGCTCCTGAAGCGGCTTTCCCGAGACCAACAGAAACCGGATCCCGTCATCCCCGGCTTGCACGGTCACCTCGTCGCCCCGATCGAAAAGTACCAGCGAGCGATTATCGGCCTCGGAGGGAGGATGCGTGTCCGCCCACTCGACGGCTTCCGTCGGCACCGCAAGGGGACCCGACGCGTTGCAGAACTTTCCCGCTCCTGCGAAAACGTAAGCGAATGCGTGCCTACTCGTCTCTACCGGAAGCGTCTTCCTCCGGCCTGGAGCTACCGACACATCGAGATAAACCGGATCGGCAGCGATTCCGTCCACTGGACCTGCCTTACCCCAAAACTTCCCGCAGACGACCCGCACGTGGGTGCCGTCGTCGTCCTTCACCTCTGGGATGTCGGAAGACTTGACCTCTTGGTAACGCGGTGACGTCATTTTGAGCGACGACGGAAGATTCGCCCACAATTGGAACCCATGCATCCGGCCGACCGGGTCGCCCTTCGGCATTTCCTGATGGATGATCCCGCTGCCAGCCGTCATCCACTGCACATCGCCGGCAGCGATGGCGCCGCGGTTCCCCATGCTATCGCCGTGTTCGACGGTTCCGGCAAGCACGTAGGTGATGGTCTCGATCCCGCGGTGCGGATGCCATGGGAAGCCCAGCAGGTAGTCCTCCGGAACGTCATTGCGGAAGTCGTCGAGCAAAAGGAACGGGTCGAAGTCGGAGGTGTTTCCGAAGCCAAACGCGCGGCGCAGATGCACACCGGCGCCTTCTAGAGTTGGTTTGGATTTGATGAGCCGCTTGACTGGTCGAATTGACATATTTATCTCCAGCGTAAAACGTCTCCGCTGCTAAACACAGCATCAACGGAGGTCGGGCGCGCGCCTAGTGCCTTTCGTGGGTTATCAGCTGTCCCCGTACACTGGCACGGCTGCTCCATGAATCACATTGGCTTCGTCGCTGCACAAGAACAGGATGACGCCCGCGATCTCCCCGGGCTTCGGCCACTTGGCAAAGTCGGCGTTGGGCATGGCTTTGCGATTCGCTTCGGTGTCGATGATGCTAGGAAGAATCGAGTTCACGCGCACGCCGGTACCTTTGAGTTCCGCCGCCAAGGAATCCATCAGCGCCAACGCACCCGCTTTGGAAGCCGCATAGGCGGCTGCACCGGCACCATGATCCAACGCGGCTTTTGCCGCAACGTTTACGATCGCTCCATGTTTTTGTTTGAGCATTGCCGGTATTGCCGCACGCGACAACACGTAGCCGGAGCGCAAGTTCAGCGCAAGCATCCGGTCGAAAACCTTTGTCTCCAGTTCCCACAAGTTCACGCCGCCGGCGTAGCCGCCGACAGTATTCACCAGGGCGTCCAAACGGCCGTGTTGCGCAAGGATGCGGTCGAGGAGCTGGCGCACGGCAGTTTCATCGGTGACATCCACAAGGTGCCCCTCGACTGACGAGCCATTCACTCCCGCGTCGCTCATGAGAGCATCAAACTCTGGCTGCTCCCGATAGGTGACAACGACCCCGGCACCCTCCTGCAGAAACGCGAGGCTCACCGCGCGTCCTAATCCACCCGTGCCACCGGCGATGAGTACCGTCTTGCCTGAAAATCTCACATTCATTGCGCTGGTTATGCCGCCACTTGACCGCTGAGCTTGAAAAACGCGAGCAGATCGGCGTTGATCTGGTCTGCGTTGGTTGTGGGCATCCCGTGCGGAAAACCTGGATACACCTTCAGCTTGGCGTTCTTTACAATCTTCGCGGACATCAGAGCCGACGCGCCGATGGGCACGATCTGGTCATCGTCCCCATGAAGAATGAGGGTTGGCACATCGAACTTCTTGAGGTCCTCCGTAAAATCCGTCTCAGAGAAAGCCTTAATGCAGTCATAATGGGCCTTCATTCCTCCCATCATGCCCTGCAGCCACCAGTGCTCGCGGATACCCTCGGAAATCTTGGCGCCTGGCCGGTTGTAACCGTAAAAGGGTAGTGTAATGTCCTTGTAAAACTGCGGCCGATTCTTCGCAAGTTCGGCTCGGAGGCCGTCGAAGACCGAGATGGGCAGGCCACCGGGATTCCTATCCGTCTTCACCATCAGCGGTGGCACCGAACTGATGAGCACGGCCATGGCGACACGCTTTGAGCCATACCGCCCGATGTAACGGGCAACTTCTCCGCCGCCGGTGGAGTGGCCCACATGGATTGCGTTCTTCAGGTCAAGCTTCTCAGTGAGGGCTGCGAGATCGTCGGCGTATGTGTCCATCTCGTTACCATCCCAGGTCTGGGTGGAACGGCCGTGCCCTCGCCGGTCGTGCGCGATGACTCGATAGCCACGCTGGCCGAAGAACAACATCTGTCCGTCCCAGTCGTCCGCGGTTAGCGGCCAGCCGTGGCTGAACACTATGGGCTGTCCCGTGCCCCAGTCTTTGTAGTAAATCTGTGCACCGTCTTTTGTCGAGATCGTAGGCGTAAAAGGTTTCTCCTCAGTTGGAAGTTTTCTCTGTGAACGTCGCGGCTTCCGCCAGCGGCAGCCATACCTGAAAACGCGTGTCGCCGGGTTTCGAAGTGACCTGAATACCGCCCCTGTGTTTCTTCACTATGCGCTGAACCGTATCGAGGCCCAGACCGGTTCCCTCCCCGACACCCTTTGTCGTGAAGAACGGCTCAAAAATGTGGGGCTCCACCTCCTCCGAAATCCCTGGACCGTTGTCGGCGATCTCAACTACAGCACAACTGTCGTCGCGATAAGTTCGAATCCGAAGCTCGCCCTTGCCACCCATGGCGTCGATGGCATTGTCGATCAGGTTTGTCCAAACCTGGTTCAGTTCGCTCCCGAATGAATTCACGAGGAGCGGAATACGCTGGTAGTCGCGCTGCACCACGACCCCGCGTTTCAGCTTGTAGTTCATGATGGTAAGCGTGGTTTCCAGGCCTTTCACGATATCGACATTCTGGACCGGCACCTGGTCCATGTAGGTGTATTCCTTGATCGCACCGACCAAGTCGGAGATTCTGGATGTACTGCTCTCGATTTCGTTCAACAGGTTCGCGACCTCGACCGAGGCGGCAATCCTCACCAGAGCGGCTCGGGCAGTGCCGGTATCGAGGGCGGCGAACAACGATTCCAGCGCTTCCGGCTTGATGTTCTTCCTTGCCAGATCGGCGGCTAGTTGCCACAGGTCGTTCTGCCCATGACTGCGCAACAAGGAATCGACCTGGTCTTCCAGGTCGCTGACGGCCAGTGCATCGGGTGGAGCTTCGTTGCGCTGGGCGAACGAAGCTTCCATTTTTTCGATCTCCGCTCTTTGCGAGGGGGTGAGATCACGTCTCCCGAGTTCGAGACTCGCGTCTTTGATTTTCTTCAGGATCTCACGCAATTGGCTGGTGGCGCGTTTCGCGGCGGAAGCAGGGTTATTGAGTTCATGAGCCAGGCCCGCGGAAAGCTTCCCTAGAGCGGCCAATCGGTCGCGTTGTTGTTCGATCCGAGTGGTTTCACGGATCCGGTCGGCCATCAGACCCACGAGACGCTTCGCCAACTCCGGCATTCTCTGCACAAGATCTGGAAACAGTGCTGCAGGAAATCGCAGGATGCGGCTGTCTGTAGCTGCCCGCCCGTTAACTTTAAACTGTTTCATCCTTGAAAACGGGAGCACTCCGGTGACATCGCCCGCCTTCATGGAAAATGCGACTGTTTCGCCGCCCAACTCTCCGTGGAGCTCAAGTTGCCCTTCAAGAATCACAAACATTGCATCCGCGGGAGTGCCCTGGCGCAAGTAGGTATCCCCCGCTTTGTAGCGGAGTTCTTGCGACTGGCTGAGGAACCAAGCGAGCTGATCGTCGGGCAAGTCCGCGAACACCGGGACGCGAAGTAGTTCAGAATTTTCGACCATTTATACCTTGCTCAAATACTGATGGATGAACTGCACGGCTACCGATCCCTCGCCGACACCGGAAGCGACCCGCTTCACCGAACCATGCCGCACGTCGCCCACCGCAAAGATGCCGGGAATATTCGTCTCGAGCAGGAAGGGATCCCGGTCGAGCGTCCAACCCTTAGGGCGTTGTCCGTCGCGAATCAGATCGGGACCAGCCAGAAGGAATCCGCGCTCGTCCCGCTCGACCAGATCGCCGAGCCAATCCGTGCGTGGCAGGGCTCCAATAAATATGAACATCGAACTAGCTGGCACGCGCTCAAGCTTGTTGGAATCTGAACAAAGCACGGAGATCTCTTCGAGATGCGTTTCACCATGCGCTTCGGCCACACTGGCGTGGGCCCAAACTTGAATGTTGGGCGTCTCCTTGATTTGATCAATCAGATACTGCGACATGGTGCTGGCGAGCGAACTGCTCCGCACAACCATGACGACGCGCTCCGCATACTTGGCGAAATTCATGGCGGCTTGGCCCGCAGAATTCGCGCCACCCACCACATAGACGTCTTCGCCTTTGCACGACAACGCTTCCGTCGCGCCGCCACCGTAGTAGACACCGGCGCCCTGCAGCCTATCAATTCCCGGAGCTTCCAGTCGCCGCCACTGCACTCCGCTGGCGATCATCAGTGCGTGGCAGGAGATCTCGTTGCCGTCGGCCAACTTAATGATGCGATACGATCCTTCGGTGCGCACGCCGACCGCTTCTTGAGGAGACAGAATTTCCACTCCAAAACGTTGCGCCTGGACCACAGCGCGCCGGGCCAGATCGTTACCGCTGAGCCCGGCCGGGAATCCGAGATAGTTCTCAATCCGCGAACTCATGCCTGCCTGTCCGCCCGGCGCCTCGCGCTCAATCATTACCGTGTGCAATCCCTCCGACGCGCCATAGACTGCGGCTGCCAGGCCCGCTGGCCCACCTCCAACAATCGCCAAATCGTAAAAACTGGTTTGCGCCCGCGTCCGCAGGCCGACTTTTTGCGCGACATCCGCCGGCAGGCTCTCCAGAAGCTTGGTTCCGTCCGGGAAGAGCACGACCGGGAGGCTGGTGGCCTCCTCGCCCAGAGCTTCCACAAGGCGTTTGGTATCCGGGTCGTTAGCGGACGTTTCTACGTCGATCCACTGATAGGGAACGCGATTGCGCGCCAGAAAGTCCCGCAACTCATACGACCTGGGCGACCACCTCGTGCCCAGAACCCGGATCCCCTGGAACGCCGGCCGATAGGAAGCTTGCCAGTCATCGAGCAGGTCATTCAGTTGCGGGTACAAATGCTCGGTCGGTGGATCCCATGGCTTCAAGAAAAAGTAGTTGATGCTGGCTTGATTGATGGCGCTGATCGCGGCATTCGTGTCGGCGTACGCGGTGAGTAGCGCACGCTTTGCATCCGGAAACACATGCATGGCTTCCTGCAGAAATGTGATCCCGTCCATCCGCGGCATGCGCTGATCCGCCAGCAGCAGGGCCACGCTATCATTACGCACCTTCAACTGCTTCAACAAGTCCAACGCTCCTTCGGGAGAATCGCTCCCGATGACGCGGTATTCCGCGCCGTACTGCGAGCGCAAATCGCGTTCGATCGCTCGCAAAACGTCGGAGTCGTCGTCGACACTCAGCAAAATCGGTTTTGCCATAAATCGGTCTCAACTCAGATGTCGCACCTGAATATTACTCCCAGCGTTTAGGCTGCAAGTTCGCCTGCCTCGACCTCGTCTACATAACACCAGATCCAGGATTCTCCCGGCTCGATGGAGCGCATCAGAGGATGTTTGGTGTGGTGAAAGTGCTTGGTGGCGTGCTTGTTCTTGGACGAGTCGCAACAGCCGGCGTGTCCACAAATCAGGCACATACGCAGGTGGACCCACGTGTCACCAGTCTTAACGCAGTCCTCACACACATGCTTGTTCGTCTGTCGTACTTTAATCTGGTCAAGGTGAGTGCATTCTTGCGGCATCGATTCCCTCCAGGTGTTTATTGGTAAATGAACCTTATTTTGCCACCAGCAGGCTCTCCGCAAAGGGCCACTGTTCGTCAACCCATTGAGCCTGACAGCAGAAACCGGCGGCGCGCGCCATCTGGAAAACCTCGTCAGTCGAGTACTTGTGGCTGCTCTCCGTCCAGATGGTCTCGCCCTCCAAAAACTGTACGCGTAGATCCGCCGCCGGAATGCGCACCGTCTGACGCCGCATTGATTGCAGGTGCATTTCGACGCTGCGGGCTTCGTGGTTGATCCGGGCGACATGCGCGAATTGGCTCAGGTCAAAATCAGCATCGAGTTCGCGATTAATGCGGGCCAGCAGATTGAGGTTAAAAGCGGCGGTCACTCCCAGTTCGTCGTCGTAAGCCCCGAGCAATTGCGCGCTCGACTTTTCCAGGTCCGTACCCAGCAGAAGTGAATCTCCAGGCTCAAGAATGCGCCGCACCTCGATCAGGAATTGCACTCCGGCGGGACGATCGAAGTTCCCGATGGTGCTGCCGAGAAACAGCACGAACAGGTGTTGACCGCGCTGCCGCTGTGCGGCCACCTCCAGCAAGCCGTCAAGATATTCGCGCTCAAAACCCACAATGCTGATCGCATCAATGTCGCTGAGTTCGCGCTCGCACATGGCCAAAGCCGAGCGGGATATTTCGACCGGATAATAAAATGTCCGTCCCCGTTGACTTAGCGCTTCGAGGATCCAGCGCGTCTTTTTGCCACTGCCGCTGCCGAGTTCGGCGACGGCGACGGGAGCATCCAGGCGCTCCACGATCTCACCGGCATGACGTTGCAACAAACGCTCATCGGCCCGGGTGAGCCCGTACTCGGGCAGATGGCTGATCACCTCAAAAAGCGCCGAGCCCACGTCATCGTAGAGATACTTCGAGAGGAGTTCCTTCTGTTCCGGCCGGGTGAGACCGGCGCGGACGCTGGAGGCAAATTCGGAAACAAACTCGTACGTGGCATTGGCAGCAATCGCATGAACCAGCATCTCCTCAGTCCCCCTCGATCGACGACTTGCCGATCAGCCCGGTTATCGGCTCGGCGATCAGCTTGACCATCAACGGCTTACACAACGGAAACCGGCATACACGTATTGGTAATGCGCTTGGAACCAGTTGCGAAACGACGGCCGCAACATGCACGCAGCGGTGCGCGCCGAGCCGCCCTTCATGACGAAGTGCTTGCCATCAAAGAAATCAGCCGAGTACCCAGGGTAGAACGGAAACGGCGCGAAACCAGGAAATGGACCAAAAACGGTGGATGTCCATTCCCATCCGTTGCGCAGCATGTCGTGAACACCGAAAGCACTCTGACCTTCCGGAAACGCATTCACGGGCACGGGATCCCAGCGATGAAAGTCGGAATTGCCGAACTTCGTTTTGAACTCAGAATCGGGCGCCTCGCTGCCCCACCGGTAAGGTCTTATGCTTCCGTCGCCGACGGAGGCGGCGCGCTGCCATTCGGCTTCCGTGGGAAGCGACTCCCCTGCCCAGCGGGCGTAGGCGCTTGCTTCCGCATGACTCACGTACACGGGCCAGTCCGGCGGCAGCGGCACTTCGTCGAACATCGCGCGCCAAAGCCACGCATTGCCTTTGCCATTGCCCTTACCTTCCCTTTTCCAGAACAACGGATGAGAAATTCCTTGAGCTGTCTTCCAGTTCCAGTCATCGTCGTTCCAGAAAGCACGCGTCTCATAGCCACCGGCGGCGATGAACTCCAGATACTGCCGGTTGGTCACCTTGTACCGATCGATCTCGAACGCAGGAACGTCTACCGTGTGAGTTTCATACTCATTATCCCAGCCGAAGCTTTGAGAGTTCCGGTCGAGACCAAGCGCCACGGGGCCCGCAGGGATGGCCACAACTCTGTGGGCGACGGGCGGACCCGCGAGGTTCGGTGCATCGAGTTCCGCCACCTTCCTGTCGAGCGGCAACTGATGCAGCATGTAGGCTAGCGTTTCGGCGTGCATCAGCCGATGCTCAATCGCTACATTCAGCAAAGTGTGCAGCGAAAAACCGTTGCGTGTCGGGGAATGCGCTTCAGAACTTATTTTCTCAAGGTGCCTGTCGAGGGTGCTGCGCACGCTGCTCACATAGTCGAGGACCGCGTCCATGGACGGCCAGTCGGAGGGCAGATCTGTGGGGAGTCCGCCGCCGACTGGGTCGATGCCGAAGGCGAAGAGTCGATCAAATTCGGGATGAGCACTCTTCAACTCAAAGACGGCATTGTTCAGCAGATTCCAATCGAACGCCTCCAGGTGTCCAACATAGAAGATGATGCGGTGACGTTCTGGAATCGGCCGCTCATAGAGTGAGCCGGGGCGGACTAGACTGAAGATTGCATCGCTCTGCCGACGAGTGTCGGCCATTCGTTCAGACATTCGTTCGGTGAGTTCGTGGGAAACAGCGTGGGAAAATATGACAGCCTTTTCCGCAGCAAGCATTCGACGCTCCTGGTCTGGCGGCTATGATGGACGAATGGTTTGATCGAAGGCAAGCCGACCCCGACTCTACCTTCCAAGGCTGGTTAGATGACGCGATGCTTCGATGGGTCGCAGGAGAAGCCAATTTTTATTTCACGCCTTAATAATGTAGCTGAATATCCGCAAAGCTCTCTTTGGCTTTAGAATCGTGATTGAAAGTTGACGTGAGGTCGAGATGAAACTGCTTCTGGCTCTTGCCTGCTTCTTCTTCGCTCTGTCGTCCCGTGCCTACTCTGCAACCGCAGCGCAGACGTTTCCAACCTCGGCAGGAGCAGTCAAGATCACTCCGCTGTATCACGCCAGCACCCTGATCGAGGCGAGAGGCAAAGTTATCTACCTCGATCCGGCCAAACCTGCAAAGTTCGCCGGGGCCCCGAAAGCGGACCTCATTCTCATTACCGACATTCACGGCGATCACATGGATCCGGCGTCCATCGCCGAGATCAGCAAGGCTGGAACGGAAATCCTGGCGGCGCCCGCGGTGGTGGTAACGGTCACGACTGCTAAGCCGATTGCGAATGGCGAGAGTAAAACTTGGCAGGGCTGGACCATTGAAGCAATCCCCGCATATAACCTGACGCGAGGGCCAGCCCCGGGCAAACTCTTCCATGACAAGGGACGCGGCAACGGGTACGTGCTCACCTATGGCGGCGTGCGCTTCTACTTCTCCGGCGACACGGAAGGTATCCCTGAGATGCGCGCGCTGAAGAACATCGACGTGGCGTTCGTCTGCATGAATCTGCCCTACACCATGCCTCCGGAAGAAGCGGCGGACGCGGTGAAAGCATTCCACCCGAAGGTCGTGATTCCGTATCATTACCATGGCTCCGATCTTGCCGTTTTCAAGAATGGGCTCGAAGGTACCGGGATTGAAGTCCGGTTGCTCGATTGGTACCCGCAATAGGCAGATTCCCGACCCTCCTGAATAATCGCCACCTAGTATTGAGCTGGACTTCCCCTTCTTGCGAAAGAGAACAACGTTGCAGCCCAAGATGCCGCAAACAATAACAATAAGGAGAGACATGAGGGCCCTTCGGGCGAGAACTCCAATCGTGGGAGTACTCGCCATCCTCGGCATAGTCCTGTTTCTCGCGGCTGCGGCGCCTGTACCGCCGGCGGCACCAACTCAAGTCGCCGTTTCAGAGATTGTCCTTATTCTCGACCCGGCACAGTCAAGAGTGCACTGGACATTGGACAGCACGCTGCATACGGTGCACGGCACGTTCGCCCTGAAGAGCGGAAGAGTACATTTTGATCCGGAAACCGGGAAAGCGGGTGGGGAGATTGTCGTCTACGCACCGAGCGGAGAAAGTGGCAACAGCTCACGCGACAGGCGCATGCACAAAGAAATATTAGAAACGGCGAAATATCCCGACGTGGTTTTCCGGCCGACTCAAGTGGAGGGCAAAGTAGAGCAATCCGGGGCTTCGGAGGTAAAGCTGGGCGGCGTTTTGTCCATTCATGGAGCGGACCATGACCTCACCGCGCTGGTTCACGCGGAGTTGATGGGAGATCGCTGGCGTGGGACCGGCAAATTCGAAGTGCCGTATGTGAAATGGGGAATCAAAGACCCAAGCAATTTCCTGCTGAAAGTGAAGCCTGTGGTGAATGTGGAATTGGAAATGTCGGGCGAAGTCGAGGCCGCGAAATAGATTCCTGGTTCGTCGGCCCGGCCTCATGAAAAGACAGGAGCAAACCTAGCAGCGTTTCGCGAGGTTTGCCCCTGATACCAGCTTCTACTCTTCGGACCCGAATCTTTTCAGATCCTCTGGTCCATCTGCCAATGCCACCACCTCTTTGCCTTGAACCAGCTCCCGGATACTTTCCACCACATCAGGATTGGCCAGGGTTGTGATATCTCCAGTGTTCATGTTGTTGGAGAGGGCGGCGAGCACACGGCGCATGAGCTTGCCGGAACGGGTCTTGGGCATGTCCGGAACGATGTGGATATGCTTCGGACGGGCAATCTTGCCGATCATGGTTTCAATGACCTTGTTGACGGCGTCAATGATCGCAGGGCTGGCCTGAACGCCGGGCTTCAGGGCGATATAGACTTCGGGCACGCGGCCCTTGATCTCGTCCGCCACCGGAACCACCGCTGCTTCCGCCACCTCGGGAACCGTCAGACACGCAGACTCGATTTCCTTTGTGCCCAGGCGGTGCCCAGCCACATTGATGACATCATCGACTCTGCCGAGAATGCGGAAATAGCCGTCGGCGGCCAGCACAGCTCCGTCCGCCGCAAAATATGGCCAGTCACGCCAATCCTTGCTGTTGCGGTTCTTGCAGTATTTGGCGTAGTACTGGGCAACGAAGCGGTCGTGAGAGCCCCAAATGGTTTGCATGATCCCCGGCCAGGGATTCCGGATGCAGATGTTGCCCGCCTTCCCGGATCCGGCCGCGACCTCCTGCCCGTTTTCGTCAATAATCACCGGATAGATCCCAGGCATGCCTGGGCCCGCACTTCCCGGTTTCATGGGATCGAGCGCCGGCTTGGTGCTGCATAGGAATCCTCCGTTTTCCGTTTGCCACCAGGTGTCAACAATCACTGCCTCACCTTTGCCCACCGTTTCGTGATACCAGCGCCAGACCTCGGGCTCGATTGGTTCTCCCACCGTGGTCATGTGCTTGAAATGGTAGTTGTACTTGCTGGGCTCATCGTGTCCGGACTTGCGCAACATGCGGATGGCCGTCGGTGAAGTGTGGAAGATGTTGACATCCAATCGCTCGGCGATTCTCCACACCCTGCCCGCGTCCGGGTAGGTGGGGACACCTTCATAGAGGACACTGGTAGCGGCCAGCGCCAGCGGACCGTAAACAATATAGGAGTGGCCGGTGATCCAGCCGATGTCGGCCATGCACCAGTAAACATCCTCGGGATGAATGTCCTGGATGTACTTGGAGGTGCCGGTCACGTAGGCGAGGTACCCGCCAGTGCGGTGTTGGCAGCCTTTGGGCTTTCCCGTGCTGCCGCTGGTGTACATGAGAAACAGCGGCGCTTCCGCGTCCATGGGGACGGGAGCCACCAGTTCGCCTTTGAATTTCGGAAGCACTTCATCAACGAAGAAATCGCGCCCTTTGACAAACGGCGCGGCGGACGCATTCTGGCCGGCGTGCCGCCTCCAGATCAGAACTTTGTCCACGGTCTGGCCTTCCTTCTTGGCCATATCGAGTGCGATATCGGCAGCCGCTTTATGGTCGAGCAGCTTGCCATTGCGATAGTAACCATCCATCGTGATCAGGATGTGGCTTTGCGAGTCGGCGACACGCGTTCCACAAGCCTCGCCGCTGAAGCCTCCAAACACAACCGAGTGGATGATCCCCAGGCGAGCGCAGGCCAGCATGGTAATGGGCAACTCCGGGACCATCGGCATATGAATGGTGACGCGATCTCCGGCCTTTAGACCGCAGAAATCGCGCAGCAGCGCCGCGAATTCATTCACTCTCACGTAGAGTTCGCGGTAGGTGACGGATACGGGCGCCTCGGATTCAGGCTCTGGTACAAAGATCAACGCCGCTTTGTTCTTGTACTTGGCGAGGTGCCGGTCCACGCAGTTGTAGGACGCGTTGATCTTGCCGCCCACGAACCACTTCCAGAACGGCGGATCGCTGGTGTCGAGGGTCTTGTCCCAGTACTTGTCCCAGCTCAGTAGATCGGCGTACTCCCGGAAGCATTCCGGGTAATTCTTCTCGCTGAAGCGTTCGATGACAGAGGGATCGGTCAGATTCGCCTGGCCGATGAATTTCGCGGAAGGATAATAATATTCTTCCTCCCGCCAGTGAACTGCAATCTGAGCCTCGGTGGCCTCGCTCGGCACCTGTGGTTTCATACGTATTTCCGCCATATTGGTTGCCCCTTATGATGTTTCTAAATTTGTGATGTACGTCTGATGTACCAAAGCATTTTCCTGCCTTTGATTCTTCGCTTGGCAGAGCCAATCAAAGTCGCACGCGCATTTCTAAAAGCAAACCGGTACGGCGTTCCCAGGCGCTTGTGCGGCGCCTGGGAGCAACCTCTGAAACTAGGCTACGGCCGGCACCTTCTTCCCCGCCGCCGCCGCTGCCGGTAGTTCTGGACGCTTCACTGCCAGTTCGCAGAGCAGGGCAACTGCCGCCAGACCCGCCGCCGTATAGAACGCCATCTGGTAGTTGTGGTACTTGTCGTACAGCATACCGCCGATGCGTCCACCGAGAAGACCAGCCACACCCCAGGCAGTGAATAGCATGCCGTAGTTGAGGCCGAGGTTTTTGGTGCCCCAGAAGTCGGCTGCGTTTGATCCGTTCACCGAGAGCTGGGTGCCGTAGCACCAGTAAACGATGAACAGCATCACGAACAGTCCCACCACGTTGCCGCCCACGAAGTACAGAACGGGCATGGCAACCATGGAGATGCCGATCATTAGGCGCAGCACGTTAACGCGGCCCAGGTGATCCGACATCCAACCCGACAAGATGCGGCCCATGGCGTTTCCTGTCGCGCCCACCACCAGGCCAAAGGAAGCCAGAGTGATGCTGGGTATGCCGACGCTCTTAGCGAAGGGCACCAACTGGCTGATGACCATGAGACCGGCCGCACAGCCAAGCGCGTACGCCACCCACAGCAAGTAGAACGAAGATGTGCGCAGAACCTCGCCGGGAGTGAAGTCATAGGTGGTAGCCGCAGTCTTGGAAGTCGGGGCAGGCGACCAGCCAGCAGGCTTGTAGCCCGCGGGCGGGTTCTTCAGCAGGAACGCGCCAAACACCGTCATCAGAAAGAATATCCCACCAAGGACTTGAAAGGTGGTGCGCCAACCAAAGTGCGGGATGAGGTAGCTGGCGGCCAGCGGGCCAAAGATGGCGGAACCGCCGCCGTATCCGCCCACCGCCAAGCCTACCGCGAGACCGCGCTTGTCCGGGAACCACTTGGACATGACAGGAATCGGGGTCGCGTAGCCAAAGCCGTTGCCCAAGCCCCCGAGGACGCCGAAGAAGATGAAAAACTTGGTTAGGCTGTCGGCAGAAGAGCAGAGGAAAAAGCCCAGGCTCACCAGAACCGCGCCAATGAGCGAAATCTTGAAAGGCCCAAGTTTATCCTGCAGCCGGCCAGCTACGATAAACGTCAGCGCGAAGACCACCACCGCGATGATGAACACGTTGGAAGTATCAGCGCGCTTCCAGTGGAATTCCTTTTCCAGCGGGGCCACAAACACGCTCCAGGCATACAGCGAGCCCAGTGCCAGGTTCATCGAAACTCCGCCGACCACGCGCCACCAACGATTTATGCCAGTGGTGTCGGGAGTAGATGCAACATTTGTATTAGCCACAGTTTGTCTCCTTTGACGAAGTGAAATGAGAACCGGGAGCGCGGTCTTTCTCTACAGCCACCGCGGCACCCTTACGGCACGTGCGTGCTGACTCATCTAACGGACCACAACATTCGCGCGACATCATACAGCGGTCAAACCTAAGACAAAAGCTCAAATTTCCCCGGCAGCAAGCAATCGAGCTCAGGGCTGCGTCTTTTGCAGGTTAGCCGTCACATTCACTGCCGAATCCGCCCCTACTGTAAGCTCCCGCTTCCACTCGGCAAATCCTGGCATAGAAATGACGACGACATGCGTCCCGATACTAAGACCGATTTCGGATGGCGTGTTACCCACGTATCTCCAGTCCACGGTGATTTCCGCACCGGGGGGTGTCGAACTGAAATTACACTTTACTTTCTCCGTAACGTTTCCCGGAGGAACTTGCTGCCCCGCGACAGCTGGAGGGGCTGGCGCAGGGGCCGACGAACTCGGTGGCGGTGCCGCAGCGGGCGGGACTACTGGCGCGAGGGCCGGCGAATTCTGCCGTGGTGCCGCTACGGCCGGGACCGGCTGAGTAGCAACCTTGGCCACGGTCGCTGCGGGTCTGGCGTTCGCGTCCGAGGCTACCAGCTTGTACAACTGACTTCGCGCCTTGCCCTTGTCATCCACGTAGTACACGGTAATGCCGTGTTTCTCTCTTTTGGCGTCGAAAGTTGCGCCCTTGGGCAACGGTGTACACCGGGAATTTCTTGACTCAATAGTGCAACTGATACGGAACGGAGGATTGTCGCCTTCCTGCACGAGCAAGGTACTCACCAGTGGCACGTTTGTAGTGGAACGGCAGTATGCATCGAAAGTGAGTTGTTCGCAATTCAAGGGAACGCCGTTGTTGTCGTTAGCGGTCGACGCTCGAGTTACGGAATCCAGGACAGTGATCCGCATCGTGTTCTTTAGCGAGGCGGCGTTCGCTAACATGGCCACCAACAGCAGACCTGCCTGCAAAGCTGCAATTCTACGCACACTCATCAAACTGACTCCTCCGATACACTGCGGATGCATCTGTCGCATGCCGACGTTTCCCAAACGATTCTGGAAGCCGGTCTCGCAGATTCGGTACATTTTGCTCCCTTGGCGTTTCCAGCACAATAGCTTCCCCCTGGAGGAGGTTGGGGAGGACAGACTCATCTGCGGGCCATCGCCCGAGTGGAGCCCGTCCCCTTTCTTTGGGAGTCGGTGCTCTCAACCTGCACCGGCCATTTCAGTCATCCGGCCAGCCCCCCAGCGGATCCAGTTTTGGGCCCGCTGGGGTGGAGGGTAGGTTTAGAACGTAAAGACCGGCCCGAACTCCGTCCGGTGATCTTGCCATTCGTTGGATAGGTTTCCGGCAATCGTATACGCAGCGCCAGTAGCTTTATCCAGGCGTGTGGCATAGATCGACTGCTCGAAGCTGAACCCGCACCAGTTGTTGAGCTTGTAGTTCAAGGTCAACGCAGCCATCTTGCCCATCGACATCGGCAATGTGCCACTAAAGTTAGGATTATTCGGGGCTAGGTCACGATCCACCACCTGATCCTTGCCGACGAGGAGCTGCAGCTGCCATCCCGCGTTGTGGCCTTTCGGATCTGCATTGAACCACCGCGAAAGCGGCAGCCCGAGCTGCATGAATCCGCCAAACGACCGGACAGGACGCTGCGGAGCAACCACAATATTGCCGCTGCAGGTTCCAGTTACGGAGTTAAACGTGCCCGCGCAACCCAGTACGGCGGCACCGGAAGCAGCCAGCGGACCGCCATCGGCAGTAATGAAGGGACTTGTGACGCCCGTCAGCCCCCCCGTATCGGTGGCGTAACTGTTGATTTGGCCACCTAAGTAGAAGCGCAAGTCGCCTCCCTTATAGGCGGTCGCCACCAAGGTAAACCAGCGTGTGGGCAATTGCGCCACGATTTGGCCGCCCCACAATTTGCTCGAGGCTTGAAAGCCGTTCGGAAAGGCAGCCTCGTAGCTTGCTGGAATGAGAGTTGTGTTTGCGCCACAAGGCGCCGCTAGGCAGTACGACGAGTTTGGAACGATCGACGTGCGCCGAGAGCGGAATCCAGCGAAAGCGATTTGCGCTGGGGCGACACCCTTCGCTTTGTCGAGTTGAAAACTCAACGCCGTCCTACCCTCCCATTCGGGACGGTCGGAATCGGCACCTTCGCGCTCGCCTTGTCCTTGCTGGGCCTCAAAGCCAGCCAGGCAGGTGGCATTGTCGCCTGTGGCGCCATAGTTGCAGAGCTTCTCGATTTGACTTGTGCTGGGCATCATGATCCCAAACTGACCCTCGAGATTGACGTGGTTCTCCTTGCTCAGCGTCTCTATAAACCCAACGCGCAGTTGTGGCGAACGCGTGTAAATGTTGCCCCAATATGCGCCGTTGAAAGTGGTTTCCAAAATGTTCATCAATGCGCCGGATCCGAAAAGCGTCCAGTCCTGTCCACCAACGAAGAAGATGTCAGTGTTCTCGCTGGCGTGGTAATCCATGCGGACGAAGGCTAAACGTATTCTCGGTGCGCTGTTGCGGATCGAGGAAACGTCGGCGTTGTCGACTGAGGTGAAGTTGCCTTCGAAGTCGCCCTCGATCTTGCCGGTGAACGTCAGGTTCTTCGACACGTCCGGCCATTCCAGGTTGAGCCCGAAGCGCGTGGACCGCGCCTTGATGTGGACCTCGGGATCCTGCGTTGGGCCGGTATTCAAGGTCGAGTTAGGCCCGGCGTTCAGAAATATGCCGGGAAACGGGAAGTCATCACCATCGGGGTCGCTGCTGTCATGGACGACCGTCGCCTTGATGAAGCCATAAGGCGCAAGCGTGATCGGGCCCACCTTTACACCACTTAGACCGCCGGTCTTGGGGGGGTCGACCGGGAACACCCGGACTGGAGCAACCGCCGGTATCACCGGAGGTGGGGCGGGCGTTGGCGGCGCAGCCTGCGAGGACTGGGTTGCGAGGGATGACGAGACAGCGGTTTCCGGAACCGCGACCCCGGATGGTTGCGCGGCCGCGGACAAATCCGCTGCGCTCAATAAGCCTTTGCGACTAAGCACTTCCACCAGGGCTTGAAATTGAGCTGTGGGAGAGGCACTTCGAATGGCGTTGGCCTCGCTAGGCGCCAGAACGCCCTTCGTGACGAGCACTCCGAGCAATGCCGTGACATTCGAATCGTTTGTGGTGGTTGAGGTTAGGCTCGGACTAGGACTTGGACTAGGGCTAGGGTTAGGGCTTGCTGCAGCGCTCGCTTCTGCGCTCGCCGTGTTCGCTGCATTGTCATTTGCCGTTTTTGCATCGTTGTTCGCGGCCATGACGGGCACGGCCATGATGGCCAGCACCAGCAGGCTCGACAACCAACTTCTTACTTTCAACATAGACGGTGTCCTCCTCGTTCCGGCGCGGCTCAGGCCTGGGCACAGAACATGGGGGGAAACGCTATGTGGTTTTTGCCAGCGGCGCTGTGACGGCGGTCACTGATGAGCGTGATTTAAGTCAGCTAGAATGACCGGTTCGAAACTCCGTTTCTAAGATGCCTGCGACACGTGGCTTGGTTTTCTCAGTCTCCACAGGTCGGAGTGGGCAACCGCCAAGATCCCCAAGCCGCCAATACTCTCAGTTGTCGTGAGAACACACCATGCTGTGATCCGCGTCACTGCGGGGCTCCATAGGCAGAGTCACAATGCGCGCCATCCTTAAGTACTCGTGGAGCAGACTATGAGCCTGGTCAACCCGATAGTGCAAAAGTGGATCGATGAAGGCAAGCAAGACCCGGAAGCTTTTTGGGGCCGCGCGGCGGACCAGCTACCGTGGTTTCGTAAGTGGGACCGAGTGTTGGATTGGACTCCGCCGACTTTCAATTGGTTCGTCGGCGCACAGACCAACCTGGCCTACAATGCCCTCGATTATCACGTTAAGCGCGGTTGGGGCGGGCATACGGCGCTGATCTATTTCAATGAACGCGGTGAGCGGCGCATCTTCACTTATGCCCAACTGCTTTACGAAGTGGAGCGGGTGGCGGCGGCTCTGCGCGGCCTAGGCGTCAAGAAGGGCGATCGCCTAACGGTCTATATGCCGACCTGCCCCGAAGCTATCATCCTGATGCTGGCAACGGTTCGTATTGGCGCTATTCACTCCGTGGTCTTTGCGGGTTTTGGCGCGAAAGCGCTGGGCGACCGCATCCGGGCGAGCGGATCGCGCTTGGTCTTCACCGCCGACGTGACCTACCGTAAAGGTAAGAACACCGACCTCAAATTGATCGTGGATGAAGCGCTGCAAGGGGGAAGTGACGTAGAGCACGTGATCGTGCTGAAACGAACCGGAACCGAAATCCCGTGGACTCCAGGACGGGATGTGTCTTGGGAGGAGTTCCTCGGCCGCGGCGAGGGCCAGAGCAGCGACTATGTTCCCATGGAAGCCAATGAGCCGGCATTTATCCTCGCCACGTCCGGCACCACCGCGACCCCGAAGCTGGCGATCCACACCCATGGTGGCTATCAGGTTCATATCCATAGCATGGGCAAGTGGCTCTTTGCCCTCAGGCCCACCGATGTGTGGTGGTCAACCTCCGATATCGGCTGGATCGTGGGCCATAGTTACATTGTCTACGCGCCGCTGATCGTCGGCGCGACGACGGTCGCCTTTGAGGGCGCGCTGGATTACCCGACTCCGGAAAAGAATTGGAGGACGGCGATTGAGGAGTTTCGGGTCACCGGCATCTTTACTTCGCCTACCGCGGTGCGAATGCTGATGAAATATGGGGATGCGCCGCTGCTCAAGACCGACCATTCGTACCTTGAGAGGGTGTTTTGCGCCGGCGAAGTCCTCAACGCGCCGGCTTGGGAATGGCTGCAGAAGAAGATTTTCAAGGACAGAATTCCGGTCATCGACCACATGTGGCAGACAGAAACCAGCGGTCCCATGTTCGGCAATCCGTATGGTCTAGGCATGCTGCCGATCAAACCGGGTTCGTCGACGATCCCCATGCCGGGGATTGACGCCGCGGTGGTGCAAGTAGACGGCACGCCCTGCGGCCCGAATGAGAAAGGCATCATGGTGATCAGGCGTCCCTTCCCCGGCTTGACGCCAGCGCTGTGGGGAGAAAAGGAACGCTATGGGCGCGATTACTGGCAGATCATTCGCGATGTCTATTACAGCGGGGATTCGGCACATATCGACGATGACGGCTACGTCTGGTTCGCTGGCCGCGCTGACGAGATCATTAAGATTGCCGGGCACCGCATCGGTACCATCGAAGTGGAGACCGCGCTTCTGACGCATGCCGCAGTGGCCGAGTCGGGTGTGGTGGGCCGCGCCGACGATCTCCGTGGCGAGGTGATATCAGCCTTTGTGGTGCTCAAGCAAGGGTTCGCCCCATCGGAGGAAATGAAGAAGGCGCTGCTGGAACAAGTACGCCATGAGCTCGGACCGATTGCTGTAATCGGTGATTTGAATTTCGTCGAGATGCTGCCCAAGACGCGCAGTGGCAAGATCATGCGACGAGTGCTGAAGGCCGTCACCCAGGATCGGAATGCGGGTGACATTACGACCATCGAAGATGAAGGTTCGGTAGAAGAGGCGAGGCACGCGTGGAAGCAGATGAGAGAGGCACTCGATAGGTCGCCAGCAACGGTTGGTCCGCCAGCGCTCGTCAAGTGAGTTGAGGCGGTTGACGGATCAGGCTGGCGGGTGCGAGGCACTCTCGGCATCAAGGCAAGTTCACAGTTGCAGTTGGAAGTGGATTTTTGTTTTCGTGGATCAAGGCAGACGCAGTGTCAGGGGCGACAGCGATAGACCCTCGACCTCAACTGTCCAGAGATCGCCTCTGCCGGTCGGATGGCCGACGGTCAGCGTTCCAGAACTGACGATTTCCCCGGCGCGCAATGGCTGAGTTGGAAATCGCCGCAGGATGGCAGCGCTCAGTTCTGCCAGGCACAAGGCGGGGCTCCGCAAGCAGTTCCTGCCGGATCCTTCTTCCACAAACTCTCCGTTTTTCGAGATGCGCACCTTGAATCGCGGTAGCTCGTCCACCAGCGTGGCGATGCGGTCCGGCGTCACCTGCATACGCTCTCCAATCACGAGGGCAGCATGAAGTCCAAAGGAGGCGACGAAATCGCTGGGTTGAAACTGCCATTCCGGAAAGGGACAATCAATGATTTCGAATCCCACCGCCAGCCAATCTGTGGATGCGAGCACAGCAGTGGCATCAGGGCCTTCCTCCATGACCGCCTGCTTCAAACCGAAGACAATCTCGGGTTCAATTTTCAGCGAACGGGGATGCGCGAGCGTCAGCGTGGTGGAGTTGCAGTCACTATAATGCACCGTGTCGTCGTACATGTGGGCCCAAACCAGGGTCTCAAGTTTGAGCACCCGCCACATGGCCTTATTGGCATAACCAACCTTGCGGCCGACAGCTCTGTGTCCAGCAGCTTCGCGGAACTGCTTGAGGGTTGCTTCAACCGCATAAGCCGTGTTGAGGTCGAAACCGGGACGCCCCGAGGGAGGGATAGCGACCATCTCGCCCGTCTCATATGCGGACAGCAGTTCGCGCGCTAAACTTTCCGCCTCATTTTGCAACATAAGAATTCCGCGACATCGGATTGTCCGGCAAAAATGCTATCCCGCTAGGCCCGGGCATATGCGCGCGTCTCATGATCCGTACCGACAAGTGATTCAGGCCTTTCCGCATCAGCATCAGCATCTTAACACCCGCGTTTCTCAGAAACGGCCGTTCCTAGTCTGACAACAGCTAACCCCTCACGCGACCGTGTGGCTACGGCAAAGCAGTGGTAACTTACAATCGTCAGTTAATTCCAGTGCTCTGGTGGCCAGAGGATGGATGCATCTGGCGCGTCCAGCCAAATATTGTCTAGCCACCATCAGGAGGAACGCGATGGAGGTACGAGCAAGATTTTCGGCGCCAAGCACTCCGCAGCAACGTTCCAGCCGCCGGTTGCTCTCGCATATCGGGCTGTTGTCTTTTCTTACTCTCGGGCTGTGCAGCGCTCCTGGCCATGCCCAAAACGCGGTGATTCTGGTGGGGTCCGGATCGACTGTCCCAGCGCCTCTTTACAGCCGGTGGACGCAGGAATACGGCAAGCGCAACCACAATACTCAGATGCGATATCTTCCGGTCGGCACCAGCGAAGGAATCAAGCAAATCGCGCGCGGCGTGGGAGATTTTGCCGCCGGCGAGGCTCAGCTTACGGACAAGGAGCGGAAAGAGGATGGTTTGATCGAATTGCCGATCGTGCTCATAGCGATCGTTCCTATCTACAACCTTCCCGACATCCACCAGAAGCTTCAGCTTTCGGGGGAAGTGTTAGCCGAAATCTTCCTCGGCGGTGTGAAGACGTGGAATGCTCCACAGATCGCAAAGCTCAATCCAGACATTGCTTTGCCGAATCTTCCGATTCAAGTGGTCAACCGGCCTGCAGGCAAGGGATCTAACTACGTTTTCACTGACTTTCTTTCGAAGATGAGTTCCAAGTTTCGGGCCCAGATTGGAGCCACCACTTCGCCCAAATGGCCGGTGGGCACTCCTGCGGAGCGCAGCTCCGACATGGCAGACCAAGTGAAAAACAACCCAGGCTCCATTGGCTACGTGGAGTATCAATATGCGGTGAAAGGCAATATTCCGCAAGCCGCGGTGCTGAATTCCGCCGGCAAGTTTTTAACCGCTTCTCCTGAGAGTATGGCGGCGGCGTGCAAGGCGGTAGAAACGCCGCGCTGGAATAGCTTCTCTGCCTCGCTGTCCAACGCTCCTGGAGCTGATTCTTTTCCCATTACTAGTTTTTCCTGGATCTACCTGCGAATCAAATCCAGCGATTCCGCTCGTGCTGCCGGGTTACGCGATCTCTTGGATTGGATGTATGCGGATGGCCAGCAGTTTGCGGTCCAGGAAGGCTACGCCGACTTGCCCACACCGCTATTGGCAGCCGTGAGAGAGAAAGTAAAGAATTTGTATTAGGTTCAGTGGCGGCGGGCATAGGGCGCACACCTAACTTAAGATTTCGCTGCATTTCGCTTTGGAGGAATTATGCGAGGTTGCCTCGTCTTGGTTTGTATTGCGGGGCTGACGTGTTTTGCCCTGGCGCAAAAACCCGCCCTGCCGTCTAAGACTGCCGACAGCCAGCAGCCCAGCAGCAGCTCCGCCGATTCGGAGCTGAAGGATATGTTCGAAGCGAAGATCAAAACCGAATGGGAGGCGCTTAAGAACAAGGACAAGAAAAGCTACGCCGAATTGTTGGCGGACGATTATCAGGGAGTCGAAGTCGATGGCCGGGGCGAACGGAATAAGATTCAAGCTTTAAGTGAACTGACCAACGAAAATGTATACAGCTACACGCTATGGGGGCTCAAGGTGATTCCGCTGGGTGGGGATGCCGCGCTGGTCATCTACGAGAGCACCATGGAGTTTCCGCCCAAGGCGCAAGTACGCTACTCACGGGTGTATATCAGTGAAATCTGGGTGAAGCGCGCCGGACAATGGAAGGAAGTGCATTATCAGGAAACTCACGTCAAGTAGACGCTCTCGCCGCACCACGGATTAATTGCAACCGTGCGAATAGTGTTGCCATCACAACAGTGGGTAAGACAACGAGGAGGCATCGCTATGGGAAAATTGTTTTTCGCTTTGCTGCTCACGAGCAGCTTTTTGCTGGCGCAGAACAGCAGCACTATGGGCCAGGAGACGTCGAAAGATTCCAAAGGACAAGTGACCATCCAAGGCTGCGTCAGCCGATCCAGCGGCGATTACATTTTGATGAAGCAGGACCCGGCTGTGAGTTATGAACTGCAGCCTACCAACAAAATCAAGCTCAGCAAGTACCTGGGACAACGAGTGGAAGTAGTCGGGAAGGAGTCGCCGTCGATGAGCACCAGTTCCGACACCTCAGCACGATCGGGTTCTCCATCCCCGGTGACCTTGACCATCACTTCGATTAAGACCATCGAGAAGGAGTGCTCGGCGCGCTGAGTTTACTGCGTTAGGTTATCGATGAGGATCACTCGGGCCTGAACGGCACGGCTGCGACCAAAGCAGCTCTAGTCGCAGTCCGGCGGCATGGCCATGATCGCGGATTCGGAGTCGCAGGGCGGCTTTTTCTTGGTTGGCTCCAGTAGAGCGGGGCGGTTATAGCGGAGGATCCATAGGCCTTCGTTGTTGGTTAGGAAGATCAATCCGTGGCCACCGTCGGGAAGAATACTGGTCACCTTGTTGAAAGTCTCCAGGGTCTTCGGATTGCGCGGGTCGCTCAAATCGAGCACGCGAACGGTTTCGGTAGGATGGCTGTTGCTGGTCAGAGTTGTCGGCGTTTTTTCCGGGGCTTCCGCGATGGCCACATCGGGGCTAACCATCTGCAGATTTCCCGCGGTGGACTGATTCGATTCCGCAGTTCGTTTCAAAAGGCTGGGCTTCTCTGGCTTGGTCACGTCTACGATCATGAAGCCTTGCTTCGTGGACTGTTGAATGTACAAGTAGTGTTTCTCGTTTTCTCTCTGAAGCAGCATTTGACTTCCGGTCGCTTGTGGCAATGGCAAGTGAGCGATCACGGTTGCCGGGACGTCGGTGGGCTTGGGCGCCGGTTGCTCGCTTGCGCTAGCCAAGGCGACCAGTAGAAGCAGAAGCGATAACTCGAACACATGGGTCCGCTGGCCTACCCTAGAAGAAATCTCCATAAATCACTTCACAATTCGGGACGCTAAACTTCGCTTCGGTTTCGCGTCCAAGCCAACTATATCACCGGCGCGCCTCTCCTCATTGTTGCGCAATGACGTCAATACACCCAGCGGCGGCGATTTGACCGCAAATGGTGCCGGCCTGCTGCGGCATGAAAACATGGTTCGTTTTCGGGTCGACCGCAATGCTATGCGCATTGGTATTGACGGTCAGGTTGTATAGCCACTGGTTGGTTCCGGCATCGATGACGCCCATGACCGGAGCGGGGAGCATGTCGCGTGCTGCAAGATAGTAACGGTTGTCTCCCGGGTTGTACCAGACCTCATCCACACCGCCAACGTTGTTGATGGTGGCGATGATCGCGCCTGTCGTCCCGTTAATGATGTACTCATTGGCCGGGAAAGCTTCGCCGTCGTGATCTGCGCAACCCACGAGGAAATTGTCTCCCGGGCCCTGGACGATGCTTGTCGGCATGCAGTTCGGCGTTGGGAAGCTGTTGATAACCACCGGCCCGTTCGGATTGCCTGGTCTCGGATCGATTTCGTCTATGGTGCCTATGGCGAGGTTGAGGGTGGCATTCGAGTTAGGGAGCAGAAAATGGCCGGTGTTGGGGTTATACGCCGGCGCACCCAGGCCTGCCGGGGCGATGGCCCCGCCGAAGCAGGTCGAAACCGATCCATCCTGCTTGCTGCAATATGTTCCGGTGGGAGTTAGGATGGGCCCGTGATGGCAAGGGATGTTGGCGGTGCCGGTGATGTTCACGCCGGCGACTCCAGAGACGCCGGATTGCACCTCAGGATTTGAAGGATCTGGACAGACGAAGCCATTCGCCCCATTCAAATCAATGTTATCAACTGGAACGCCGATATTGTTTTGCGGGGCGCCATCGTAGTAGATCTGCCCCAGTATGCACGTCGACGGATTGATAAGGCCCCCAGGATTGTGGAACGGAGGACCATACGGAGTCGTCGCCAGAACCGGCAGGCAATTGTTGGTCACGGGCCGAACGACTAGACCCGACACATCGATGAAGGTGATGAACGGTAAACCGGGATCGCCATTGATGATACCGACAATATGGTCTGTAGGGTCATAGGCCAATTCGTCGCCGCGCAGATCGCCGCAACTCGGATCAGAAAAGGCGCGCCCGTTTGCGGACTGTATGCAGCCGGCGACGCCGGTAATGTTACCAGGACCAGTGCTGCCTGGGGGTGCGCCCGGAAGTGGACCGCTGTTGCCAATCTGTCCATCGTAGTCGGGAGATAAGCCCGTGGGAATTAAGGCGATAACATTGGGCGGAGTGGGCGGGTTATTTGCCAGATTCTGTGTGGTCAAGTCGAAGACAACAAGGGAACTGCTGCCATTGCCGACAAAAAGAGTATTGCCGTCGGGAGTTACGGCTAATCCGTTTGGACCAGACAAGGGATTCACCTGGTTGGCGCGGGCCGCGCAGCATTGCCCTCCGACAAATCCGCCAAAGTTTGTACTAGCCCCGAAGCCTGGAATCGAGAAGCTTCCATCCCTGCAACCAAACCTTGTCCAGTTCCCCAGAACTGAAACGATGGGAGGGATGAGATTGGGAGTACCGGGAGTACACGGACTAGCATTGTTGCCGGCGCCTGAGATACCGTTCTGCCCGGCGATGGAATTGACGGCGAGGTTCTGCTGAGTGTCGACCACCTGAACGGCGATGCCGATGCGGTCAGAAACGTAGTCCAGGTTGTTGCCGCTGCCATTGGGCGGAATCGAGACCCAGCTTACGTCGAAGGAGTTGAAGGGGCCGCCAGGTTCGCCGGTATTGTTGTGCTCGGGCACGAAAATGTTGTCGATGACGGCGTACTGGCCATTGGTGGTGGTGCCGCACGTCGGACAGTTGGGAGCGGTTCCGCAGCCGCTCGAAATCACAAACACGGCGGCGAGAAGGAAAGTAAACAGAATCCTGGACCTCATCGAATATCCTCCCTGGCTACCAGAAGCGTCGTGGCCAGCAGCCGCGACGTTCCGTCTGAACTGGCAAATCTAATCCGTTTAATTGGTCAATTCATAGCTCAAGCTTCACAAAAGTAGTCCACTTGTCTGCCTTTAGAACCTGAACTGCAACCGCTGCATGACCACATAAAAGTTCTGCGGCTCCTGGCCGATTACGCTGGGTTCCTTCAACTGATCAATGCCCAGATTGAGCACGTACTTGACCCAGTAATTGGGATACCAGTTGAGCCCAATAGTGTATTCCTTGGTGTGGTCATTAAATGTGGGCACAGAGCCATTGGTGATATTGTTCACGAAGCTCGCACCCGGTTCGTTGGCCTGGATGCCCGTGAATCGGAAGGCGAGTTCCCAGGCTCCCCAGCCACGTCCCTGGCCGCCTGGAGTGTCGGGGCCGAACGTCGGACGATTGACCCGTGGCGTGCCGTTTTCCGGACGCTTTTCTCCCGTCAGCAAATAAGTGGTGCTGAGGTCCCAAGCCTTGGCTCTGATGGTCGGAAGACTCATGAAGCCCAGCCATCTCGCTTGCAAGGCACCGACATTGGTGCGGTCCATATCGAGTTGATCGTATTCGCCGCGCAGAGCGAAGCGCCCTTTGAGGTAGGTGAACTCACCATTGTAACGCTGAATGTCTCCGTTAATGGCGAACTGGGGAAAGAAGGTGTAAGCGCCATCGGGCAGCGCGGCGCTGAAGCTTTGGTCTCCGGACAGGCCGCGGGAGCGCGCAAAGTCAACGGATCCGCCAAAGGCAAACTGCTTGAGCCAGTCGTTCTTAGTTTTGCGCCACGGATAGAAACGGAGCCGGCCAATGACTTCCGGCTGATTGGTGGTGTTGGCGAGCGCATATCCCTTGCCGTTAAACGCGCCCACCCAATACTGCATGACGCCGCCGTCAATGTCTCCATGCAGGGCCACGCCGGGGCTGCGGTAGGCCGTGGCTGCCGACGGGTACAACATGGACTGAAATCCGCGTTCGATAAAGTCCAGGCTGGTGTCGCCGATACCGGTTTCCTGGCCAAAGGGAGCTTTGAACTGACCGGCCTGAAATTGAAACTCGGGCTTGATTCTTACGTTGAGGTAAACGTCGCGCACGACCGAACCGGTTGTCGCGGCGGCGTCGGCGAGGATGGCAAAATCAAAGTGCGAACCATAACTGCCTTGAAATCCGAAACGAGCCTGGCGCAAGACAAACGTGTCCGAGGGTGCTCCATCGCCTTTGTAGGCGCGGTAATCGGTGTTCACGTAGCCATAGGGGCTGATGCTGAACTGTCCGTCCGCACTCCTGATGAAAAAGTGCTCACCGTTCCATCCCGCGGTGAGGGGAGCATCTTTTTTCGGAGCAGCAGCCGGCGCAGCCTGATCGAGGATAGCCGCCTCTACCTCGGGGTTGGGCTGCACGAGAACCGCGGGCAGCAGACGAACAGCGCTGTCGCCGAGAGCATTAACCGGCTGTGAAGAAACCGGGTCTGCCACGGGCTGCACCTTGGCCGAGCGATCTTCGCTGGTTTGGAGCGTGGTTGTCGGGGCCTTTCCCTCAGCCAACTTCTCGACCAACGCCTTCAGTTCCTCGATGGTCTTGCGCTGCGCGGCAACCTCGCTGCGCAACTGGTTGACTTCCTCCTTCGTGGCGGCCACAGAGGCGGACCCGTCGGTCTTGTTCGCAGGTTCCGTGCCTTGAGCGCGGGCGAGCGAACTTGGCGCCATGAAAACTACCAGAAGCACGAAAAACGTTGTTAGCGAGCGCATGTGTTTCCTCTCCCCGGATGATTTCCAAACCAGCCTGTGCTCAAGACATGGGAACGCGCGGGATGCGCGCTGCCTTGTTCGTTCGGGCCACGAAGCGAAAGATTTCCAGAACTGCAAATGAGTGCCTGTCCGGTATGAAAAGCGGACCAGTTATTACGAAAGGGCGGTTTATCACACCAAAATATCGAATGTCAAGGAAAAGTTTTTCCGATGTCCGGCAGATAAAGCTATCCCGACCGTTCACGCACGCGGAGTTTTGTCAGGAAGAACGTCTCCGGAATAAGGCTTATCTGAGGAGTGCATAAAGGGACGTATCAAGGTACGGCGAGACTTCTGTCCCGCTGTGAAATATCCAGGAATGAAATATGAACGCTGCAACTATGAAGGTGTGAAACTTGAAAAAGAAATCGGCGGAAAGTGTGCCGGCTGATGCTGATAAAATTGGCGCTCGTGCTGGCGCCGCTGTCCCGGGCGAAATGCTCCTCTGGAGCCGTTCTTCTGCTGCGTATGGGTTTACACTTCGCTCAGGCTATCGGCTTGCTCTTCGCCGCCGTGATTGCGGGCGCGCTCAACGCGCTGGCTGGCGGCGGCAGTTTCATCTCCTTTCCAGCGCTGTTGTTCATCGGCATTCCAGCGATCGAAGCCAATGCGACTAATACGGTCGCGCTATGGCCCGGTTTGGCGGCCAGCACGATCGCTTACCTAAAGCGGCTGAGCGCTCCGCTCCGCGTACTCCTCCCCCTGCTGGTGACCAGCATAGTCGGGGGCTGGGCCGGAGCACTGCTGTTGCTGAAAACCCCGCAGCATACTTTTCTGCGCCTCGTTCCCTGGTTGCTGCTCGCTGGCACTTTGCTGTTCGCCTTCGGCAATTCGATCCGAGCTGTCGTCGGCAAGAGTGCGGCCATTGACGATCTGCAGGACCTATCAGGGCAGGCGATCGTAACGGGTTCGATCGCGGAGTTGCTGGTTGCCGCCTATGGCGGATACTTTGGCGCAGGCATCGGGTTCATGACGCTGGCCATGCTTGCGCTGATGGGGATGCGTGACATTCATGCCATGGGCGCGATCAGGACACTGCTGGCGGTCGCGGTTAACGCGGCGGCGGTGGTCACCTTTATCGTGGCGCACGCGGTGTTGTGGCCGCAGTGTATCGTGATGATCGCCGGTTCGCTTGCCGGGGGCTGGTTCGGTGCGCATTATGCGCAGAAGGCAGATCCTAAGAAAGTGCGGGGTGTGGTGATCGGCGTGGGCCTCGCGATGAGCGTATACTTCTTTGTCACGGTGCGCTAGCGCCTGGTTCGCAGTAACGGACGGTCCCTTTAGCAACCGCGGCGAGTCCGAAGAATGAGTTGTAACAAGAAAAACTGATCGACCGATCAATAGAATTAACTTGACGGTACTTCTGCCATCGGTGCTCACTATCAGGCAGCATTTGCATCTGAACGTCGCAATTCCGGTGGAACTCTGGAGATTGCCACCCCCTGCAGTAATGTCTAGGGTCACGGAAAAAGAAACGAGGCTATGAGCGCCATCGAACAGGAAACTTCTGCACTTCATTTCCCCGCCCTGCAACCGCCTCGCCGCTATCTATTCGGGCCCGGACCCACCATGGTTCACCCACGGGTCTATGAAGCGCTGTCGAAGCCGATTGTCGGGCATCTCGATCCCTACTTCATCCAGGTGATGGGAGACGTTCAGCAATTACTGAAGGCGGTGTTTGGAACGCACGCTGGCGCCACCCTGGTGATTTCCGGCACGGGCAGCGCGGGCATGGAGGCTGCCGTTGCCAACTTCGTAGAGCGCGGAGCCAAGTTCGCGGTGTTCGCTAATGGGTATTTCTCCGATCGGCTAACGGAGATGGCGAAGCGCCACGGCGCCGACGTCACGCGCTTTGAAAAGCTTTGGGGTGAAACGTACACGGACGATGAAGCTCGAGAGTTCATCCGTCGCGAAAAACCCAAGGTTGTGGCTTATGTTCACGCCGAGACATCGACGGGAGCGTTGCAGACGGGCCAAGCCATCTGTTCCGCCGCTCACGATACGGGCGCTCTAGTGATCGCGGACTGCGTGACCTCGCTCGGCGGAGTGCCGGTGGAGTTCGACCAAACCGGCATTGACGTGGCCTACAGTTGCACGCAAAAAGGGCTGAGCTGTCCGCCGGGCTTGTCCCCGATGGCGCTGTCGCCGAGGGCCATGGACTGGCTGATCACTCGGACTTCTCCGTCACGCAGTTGGTACTTCGACCTCAAGCTGATTCGCGATTACTCCACCGTATCGCACCGCTATCATCACACAGCGCCGATTTCCATGTTCTACGCCCTGCGCGAGGCGCTCCTGGTTATCGCCGAGGAAGGAATTGAGAACCGTTGGGAGCGGCATCGCCGTTGCCATAGGCTGTTTGTCAAAGGCGTAGAAGCGATGGGCCTGGGCATGCACGTTCGCGAGGGGCATCGCATCGCGACTCTGAATACGGTGTGCGTTCCAAAAGGTGTGGACGAGGGGAAAGTGCGAAAACGCCTGTTGGACGAGCCGGGCATTGAAATCGCCGGCGGTTTTGGGCCGCTTGCAGGCAAAGTCTTCCGCATTGGCGTCATGGGCCCGTTGGCGACGGAAGATAACGTGCACTTTCTTCTGCAGGAGTTTAGCAAGGCCATACGCGCTGAGGGGTACCCGATCTAGCGTCGTGTCCCGAAAGCATGCGGCGCGAGGTTGGATTGATTCTAGCGAAGGACCTGCACATTCTCGTGGCGCGGGCAAAATGCATATGTCCTTCCCCTTCGGCTGCGCTCAGGGTCAGGATGACTTTTAATTTAGGCCCGGGTGGCAGAGGCGACAACCAATGACTCTAAAGTCGGTGGTCACACTTCTTGACGTTTTACATTTCGCAGACAGTCATACCGCAGTGATCGTTCCTGAGCTGGGCATTCGTGTCACTTACGAATCGCTCCGGCAGCAAGTCCTGGCCATGGCGAATGCCTTGGCGTCCGCCGGCATTCGCCGTGGCGACGCGGTAGCGATCGCATTGCCCAATGGATTGCCGGCGATTGTGAGCTTTCTCGCTGCCTCCATCGCGGGAACCGCCGCGCCTCTGAACCCGGCGTATCCTTACGAGGAGTTTCTTTTTTTCCTCGGGGACACGAATGCTCGCATTCTGCTTTGCCCTCCGGTGGGCGCGGAGTTCGCACGCAGCGCAGCCGCGGACCGCAAGATCCCAGTGGTCTCGGTCGGAATGAGCGACCAGGGCAACGTCCATCTCGTGGATGCTGCCACCGGGGTTACGGCAGTCGAGCCTTCGCCTGACGACATTGCCCTGGTCCTGCACACCAGCGGAAGCACGGGACGGCCTAAGCGTGTTCCGTTGCGGCATTTCAACCTCGCGGTCTCCTCGGCGAATATCGCAAACACCTACGCGCTTTCCGAAGAAGATGTGTCGCTGTGCATCATGCCACTGTTCCACATCCATGGATTGATCGGCTCAACCATGGCAACTTTGCTTTCCGGCGGCACCGTAGTTGTTCCCACCAAATTCAACGCCTTGTCTTTCTGGCGGACAGTTCGAGAACATCGAGTGACCTGGTATTCGGGAGTACCCACCATGCATCAGCTTCTGCTGGCCCGGGCTCACCACAAACCCGCGGAAGCTGTCACGCTGCGTTTCATCCGGTCCTGCAGCGCGCCCCTCTCGGCCGAACTCATTCACAAAATTGAGGATCTCTTTGGTGTACCCTTCGTTGAAGCCTATGGAATGACAGAGGCTGCCCACCAGATGACCTCGAATCCATTGCCCCCACGGCATCGCAAAGCCGGCTCTGTGGGTGTGGGCACCGGGCTGCGCATCAGCATCATGGACGCTGAGGGCAATCACCTCGGCACCAACCAGCGGGGCGAAGTCGCCATTCAGGGCGCTAACGTATTTCGTGGTTATGAAAATAATCCCGAAGCCAACGCGCGTGCTTTTGTGAATGGATGGTTTCGTACCGGTGACGAGGGATTTCTTGACGAAGACTGCTATTTGCATTTGACGGGGCGAATCAAGGACATCATCATTCGGGGCGGCGAGAACATCGCACCGCACGAAATCGATGAAATTTTGCTGAGACATCCCGCCGTCACGGCAGCGGTTACGTTTGGCTGCTTGCATCCCGTTCTGGGTGAAGAAGTGGCTGCTGCCGTGGTTTTGCACGAACCCCATGGCGCCACCGAGTTGGCGCTCATCAAGCACTGCCGCGAGTTTCTGGCAGAATACAAATGTCCAACCAAGATTTATCTGGTGAAGAGCATTCCCACCACCGCAACCGGAAAGATTCGCCGCCGCGCCGTCGCCGCTGCGCTCACGGATGACCAGCGTGGATGATCAACGTGGATAGCCGACGATGAAATTCCTGATCGCGGGCGCGGGTGCTATCGGTGCCTACATCGGCGCGCGCATGGCGCAAGCCGGGTTCGATGTCACCCTCTTCGCGCGCGGGCCGCATCTTCGCGCCATGCAGGAGCGCGGCGTGCAGGTGAAAAGTCCCGAGGGAGATTTCGTAGCGCGGCCCACCATCGCCAGTTCTCTCGAAGAAGTGGGACCGGTGGATGTTGTCTTTTTGGGCGTGAAGGCGCATGGCCTGCCGCAGCTTGCACCTCAGTTGAAGCCGGTATTGGGTCCAGATACGACAGTGGTCAGCACGCAGAACGGAATCCCCTGGTGGTATTTCCAGGGGTTCGGCGGTGATTGGGAAGGGTTGCGGCTGGAGCGGGTTGATCCCGGCGGTGTAATTTCCTCGGCGATCGAAGCGCATCGGGTGGTCGGGTCCATCGTTTACTTTTCAACCGAGATTCTCTCACCCGGAGTGATTCAACACATCGAGGGCAACCGCATTTCTCTCGGCGAACCGGGCGGCTCGCGGTCCGAGCGCTGCCGTCGAATTGCCGAGGCGCTCATCGCCTCCGGCTTGCGCTGCCCGGTCACTACCCGCCTCCGGCATGAGATTTGGGTAAAGGTCCTGGGCAATGCTTCCTTGAATCCGGTCAGTGCCCTGACGCGCGCGACGCTGGTTGAGATGGTGCGCGATCCGGGAGTTGCTTCGGTGATCCGCAACATCATGCAGGAAGTGGAAGCGGTCTCTCGCATATTGGGCATGGAGTTGCTGGTTTCCATCGAGCAGCGAATGGCAGGCGCGAAAAAAGTTGGCGAGCACAAAACCTCAATGCTGCAAGATCTCGAAGCGGGCCGGCCCATGGAACTGGAAGCGCTGGTGGGCGCGGTCGTGGAACTGGGCGAGCGTGTGGGCCTTCCCATGACCTGCACCCGCATGGTATATAACTGCACCAGGCTGCTGTCCCAGTGTGCTGCACCGCAGCAGCCAAAATAAGCACTGTCCGACCCATCCACGAAAAAACTTACTGGGGCTTGACAGGGGACGCGACAGCGGGAGTATACTGCCTTTGTCTCTGGTCCACTTATCGGACCACTTGCCCATGGCTACGCCGATCAAAGCCGACTTCGAGGTTATACGCAGAAACAAAGTCTACGAAGAAGTCGCCAAGCAGATCGAACGGCTGATTCTAAAGAAACTGAAACCGGGCGACAAACTGCCCTCCGAACGCGAGCTAGCGGAAATGCTGCAAGTAAGCCGCAGTTCCATTCGAGACGCCATTCGAGGCCTGGAACTGATGGGCCTGGTTGAACCGCGTCAAGGCGCCGGGACAATCGTTCGCGAAGTGTCGGCGGAGGCATTGGTCAATCCTTTTGCGAATGCCCTGAAGCACCGGCAGGAACTGGTCAGCGAGCTTCTGGATTTTCGCAAGATGCTCGAGCCGCCGCTGGCAGCGCGCGCAGCCACGCACGCTTCTCCCGACGAAATCTCGGAAATGGAAGAGATTCTGCAACGGCAGGAAGCAACGCTGTCGCATGGCGAAGTCAGTATCGCCGAGGACGCGGAATTCCACTACAGCGTTGCTCTGGCTTCCGGTAACAGTGTCGTGCTGAAGGTGCTCGATATTCTCATGGACCTGCTGCGCGAAACGCGGGAACGCTCTTTACAGTTGAAAGGTCGCCCGCAAAGGTCGCTCGCCGGCCACCGCCGGATCCTAGCTGCGATCAAGCGCCACGATGCCGAGACTGCGAAGGCGGCGATGCGGCGGCACATTGAAGATGTCGAAGAGATCGTACTTGAGAAGTTTTGACCAAGGGAGGGTTTTTCCCTTTGGGCCGACGATTCGCGATTCGCAATTTTGTGGGAAAGCGATCGCGTCAGATCGAGCTTGGCGATTGCCGCTACCAAGGGCGATGCGTGGGGCATCGAGCATACTAGTCTAGGGACGATCAGATTGACTGACCTGGGAAATGACATGGCCCGTGTGGCCAGCGCGTCTCACGAGCCGGAGTCTCTCGTGGCAGCTCTCACTCTGCGCGTTGCCGAGGCGCGTGTCGAGGACATCGGCCACGCCATCGCGCGACTGGCGCCAGCCGACCTGCTGCGCCTGGGCGCACGAGCGGGCGACGTGGTGAAGATCACCGGCGGCACAGTCGGTATCGCGCGTGCCGAACTTTCGAACGCAGGCTATGAAGGCATGATCCAGATCGACGGCACCTGCCGCAGTAATTGCAGCGCGGGGTTGCAGGAACAGGTGACGGTGGCGCCCATCGAGCACGCTCAGGCGGTGGCCGTCCGTCTGTCGCCGTTGTGGGTGGGGGCCGCGCCGGCGACCATCGCGCCGGATCGAATGCTCGAGGATCTGGAAGGCGTTCCGGTCATCGCCGGCTGCGTGGTGCGGGTGCCGACCTTTGCCAAGGCGGTGAACTTCCAGGTGGTACGCACGATTCCTTCCGGACCGGTCGTGATCGGGAAACGCACTGACATCCGGGTCGTGGATGGCGAACAGGCGGCAGCCCGCGCTCCGGCGGTTTCGTACGAAGATATCGGGGGCCTGGAACGCGAAGTGGAGCGGGTGCGCGAAATCGTCGAATTGCCACTAAAATACTCGCGCGTCTTTGAGCGATTGGGAATTCTCGCGCCGAAGGGCGTGCTGTTGTATGGCCCTCCGGGCACGGGCAAAACTCTGCTGGCACGAGCCGTAGCGGCCGAAAGCCGCGTGCACTTCATTCACCTCAACGGCCCTGAGATCATGCGCAAGTTCTACGGCGAGAGCGAGGCCAAGCTGCGCGAGGTCTTCGAGGAAGCGGCGCGCCACGCACCGGCGATCCTGTTCATCGACGAGATCGATGCCGTGGCCCCGAAACGCACCGAAGTGGCCGGCGAGGTCGAAAAGCGCGTCGTAGCGCAGCTTCTCAGTTTGATGGATGGCTTTGTCGCGCGCGGTCAGGTCATCGTCATCGGCGCAACCAATATCCCCGAGGTCCTTGACCCGGCGTTGCGGCGTCCCGGTCGCTTCGATCGCGAAATCGAAATCGGCGTTCCCAACAATCAAGCCCGGCTGCAAATCCTCAGGATTCACACGCGCGCTATGCCGCTCGCGCCGGACGTCGACCTGCAGGAGATCGCAGAGCATTCCCACGGCTTCGTCGGCGCCGATCTCGAAGCCCTAGGACAGGAAGTTGGCATGATTGCCCTGCGCCGATTCCTGTCTGCCTTCCCGCTCGAGACCGACCGCGCCGCATCCGCTGATCTGGCAGCGCTGCAGGTCACCCGCGACGACTTTCTCGCCGGGTTGAAGGAAGTCGAGCCCAGCGCGACTCGCGAGTTCTTTATCGAGAAAAGCGCGTCGACTTTTGCCTCGCTCGGAGGTCTCAGCGAAGTGAAACGGTTGCTCGATGCCGTCTTCGAGCATACTCACATGCGCAACGACATCTATGAGCAGGTTGGGCTGGCGCCGCCGCGAGGCATTCTGCTGACCGGACCGTCGGGTACGGGCAAGACTGCAATGGCACGCGCACTCTCCGGTGAGAAGCAGGTCCCGCTCATCGCCATTGACGGCCCGCAACTGTACTCGAAGTGGTTGGGCGAATCGGAGCGGGCGTTGCGCGAGGTTTTCAAGAAGGCGAGACGGGCAGCGCCCTGCATTCTATTTTTCGACACCATTGACGCGCTCGCGCCCAAATTCGGTGCCGACCAATTCGGCAGTGACGTGTATCAAAGAATTCTCAGCCAGCTCCTGCGCGAGATCGACAACTTGCGCGACGTCAAAGGAGTAATCCTCCTCGGAGCGACCAATCGTCCCGAGCGGATCGATCCGGCCCTGTTGCGAAGCGGGCGCTTCGACTACATACTCCCATTCGCCAAACCCGATGTTGCCGAGCGCGCGGCCATCATGCGGCTTTGCTGCCGACGTGTGCCTCTGGCTCCCGATCTCGATTTCGAGGAGTTCGCGGGCCGGATGGAAGGTTCCACCGGCGCCGATATCGAAAGCCTGTGTAAGAAGGCGACGCTATTAGCGATCGCGGAATTTCAAGACGGCACTCGTGTCCCGCCCTTCGTCGTCTTACGCAGCGACTTCCTGGCGGTTCTCGATTCCGATCGTGGTAGTCCCAAGCAGGTGGCTGTCATCAGCAAATGGAAACGAGCGAAGGTGCTAACGAACGGCGCCGGGGATTTGTGTCCCGATGCATCTGACTAAGTCGTACGTACCAAGTAAGGACGAGGGTTGATCATGAGTTACACGGAACTTACGGTTTGGACACGCGGCATCATTATGGACAAAGAGGGCCGCGACATCGTCAATTCCATCTCCGCTTCTGCCCGGATCGAGGGCAAGTATGCGCAGGCGATGGAGAACTACGTCGATAATCCCGATCGCACCAACGCCCCGACGCGCAAGTACTGTCGCGTGAGCGGCGGCGTGCTCGAGAACGAGCTCACCTACGAAAACGAGCAACCCAACATCGTCGTATTGGTCGAAGGGACGATGGTCAAGGGCTGGGATTACATGCGCGGCATGCCCCCGGGTGGAACGCTGGTGATCAACACCCACTACACCCCGGAGTACATGATTCGTTTCGTGCCGGGTGCGGAGCGACTGGCGCAACTCGTCTGTGTTGATGCCGCTCACCTGGCCGACCATAAATGGCTCTACTATCGGCTCGGCGAGTTGGGCCTCGACCGTCTTTCGACGGAAGGCGCCGCCGAGCGCAGCAAACTTGTCGCGCCCGATATCGCCGCTCCGCTCATTGCCGCCGTGGTCAAGACGACAGCCATCGTCAAAATGGAGACGATCGAACCGATGATCGCGAACAAGCGGGCATTCGAAATGGCACTCGATCAGTTGCACATCATGAAGCTGAACCCAGTGGCTGCATAGGTAAGGATCAAAATAGGAAGGATCATTAAGGATCACATGTCGACCAAAGGCACACACATCCCCGAGCGGCTAAAGATCCCGTTCGCTGGCATCACACCGGCGCCATCGCAGGAAAAGGGACAAGACCTGTTTCCTACCGGCAACTGGCGTTCGATCCGGCCGGTGTACCGCGACAAATTGCCGCCCTGCAACAACGCTTGCGGAACCAACGAGAAGATCCAGGGCTATCTCGACCTGGTGAAGCGCGGCAAGTATCTGGATGCCTATGCGCTCATCAAGGAAGACATGCCCTTCCCATCGGTCACCGGCCGGGTGTGCTACCACCCGTGCGAGCAAGCCTGCAACCGTGGAAAGTACGATGAGGCCATCTCGATTCGCGCGGTCGAGCGGTTTCTCGGCGATCTCGGACAAGCATTGCCACGCGACGTGGTCAAGGCGGGGACGCCCAATGGCAAGAAGGTCGCCGTTGTCGGATCTGGTCCCGCCGGCCACAGCGCCGCTTATCAACTGGCGCGGCTCGGCTACAAAGTGACCATTCTTGAGAAATCGCCGAAAGCAGGCGGACTCAATCGTGGCGGGATTCCGGACTGGGTGCTACCGCAGCACGTGCTTGATCGCGAGATCGAGCGCCTCGTCGAACTCGGCATAACCATCAAGACCAATGTCGAAGTCGGGAAAGACATCACTTGGGACAACTTGAGGAAGGACTACGATGCCGTCGTTCTGGCCGTGGGCCTCACCGAGCCCAATAGTGTACGAGCCGAGGGCGAGGATCAGGACGGAGTGCATTACGGTCTCCCTTTCCTTCGCGACATCGGCATGGGCACATCCAAAGTCAAGCTCGGTGCTCGGGTCGCCGTCATCGGCGGCGGAAATACCGCGATCGACTGTGCGCGCGAAGCGCTGCGGCAAGGCGCCGTGGAAGTAACCATGATCACGGTGGAGCACAATCCCCAGGAGATGCCGGCCTCGCCGGAAGATCTCCATGACATGCTGGAAGAAGGTGTGGAGCTGGTGCACGGGCGGGCAGTGACCGCGGTGCTCGGCAACGGCAAGGTTGAGGCTTTGCAATTGCATCCGGCGCGTTTCTCGGGCGCTATCAACGCTTCGCCAATCAACGTGAATCGAGAGGTCCCTGGCGAGCGCTTTCACGTCGACAATGTGATCATCGCGATCGGCCAGCGAGCGGCGCTCAAGTGGTTGCCGGATGAGTTCAAGTCCGATCGCGGCACGATCAAGATTGATCGCTTCGGACGGCTTGGTGACACGAATTTTTTTGCGGCAGGCGACGTAGTGCAACTAGGATCGGGTCAACCCCTCATGGTCGTGAATGCGGTGGGCGACGGGAAGCGCGTCGCCTTCAATCTGGACAAAGTTATGCGCGGCGAGTCGTTGGAGCCGCGAACGATTCCGGTCGACGTCATCTTCGATTTGAACCGCATGAACATGACGTACTTCCCGCACTTCCCGCGCGTCCACCAGACCATGCTGGCGCCCGCAAGCCGGCGCAAAACGCAGGAGGAAGTGATCCAGGCATTCTCGGAAGAGCAGGCAGTCGAGGAGGCCGGCCGCTGTTTCAGCTGCGGAACCTGCAATGCTTGCGACAATTGTTATTTGGTTTGTCCTGAGCCGTGTATTGCGCGTCCGTCGCGCTCGAATGGACTCTATAAAATCCTGATCGACTACTGCAAAGGTTGCCGCGTGTGCATCGAGGAATGTCCGACAGGCTGCCTTGAGGGCGTCCCCGAACTCGACTTCGATACGGGCGTAGTGCGCATGGACACGGCATTCGCCATCTCTCCGGGATTGCACGGACGGCAGGCGGAAGAGTTGAGGAATCTGGCGGAACGGCCAGCGAAAAGCATCTAGAAGCGGAGTAAGAACATGGCGACAGTTACTGAAAGCAAAAAGAGAACGGTGCGGATCAACGGCTGTGTCGCTTCGGCGCAGGCCGCCAAGTATGCCGATGTCGATGTGATTGCGGCCTACCCGATCCGGCCGTACACGGCGACGATGATGGCGCTCGCGCAGATGGTGGCCAACGGAGAACTCGACGCCGAGTACATCGTCGCCGACAGCGAGCACTCGCAATTGAGCATCGCGCACGGCGCCGCGTCGAGCGGCGCACGCGTTTTCACCGGGAGTTCAGGGGTCGGTGTGCAGTTCGCATACGAGCTTTATTCGCCGATTTCTGGCAGCCGTATGCCGGTGCAGATGATGATCGCCGACCGCACGCTCGATCCGCCCGGCGATTTCGGTTCCGAGCATACCGACGCGCTCTCGACCCGCGACATGGGATGGCTGATGGGGTGGTCGTGCGACGCTCAGGAAGCGTTCGACAATCACCTGATGGCTTATCGCATCGGTGAGGATCCGCGTGTGCTTTTGCCCCAGATGGTGTGTCAGGATGGCTTCTTTGTCTCGCACATCACGAGTGACGTGGAATTACCCGACTCGGGTCAGGTAAAGGAATTCCTGCCACCTTACAAGCATCCGTACCCGCTCGATCCGCGGCATCCGGTGTCGCACGGTCCGCAGATTATGCCCGAGCAGGGTCCGCCGCTGCAGTTGGAGCGGGCGCGCGCCATGGAAGATTCGATGGCGGTTATTGAGCAGGTCCACGACGAGTTCGCGAAAATCTTCGGACGACGATACGACCCCTGGGTCGAAGAGTTCATGACCGATGGCGCCGACGTCGTCTTTTTCCTGCAGGGTGCTCACGGGGTGACGGCCCGTTTTGCAATTCAGCACATGCGTGATCGCGGCCTCAAGGTGGGCCTCGTGCGGTTGCGGACGATCAGACCATACCCGACCGACCGCGTGAAGGAAGTGCTCAGCAAGTTCAAAGTCGTCGGCGTGATCGAGACCAACATGGGACTGGGCAGTCCCGGTAGCGGAGGAGTTCTTTACGCCGATGTCTGCGCGGCTCTCTACGAAAGTGACAAGCGTCCGCTTGTCGTATCGTTCATGGCCGGTATGGGCGGCGAAGCGATTGTGCTGAAGGAATTCTATTGGATGACCGAGAAAATGTTGGAAGCGCAGAAGCGCGGCAAAATTGAAAAGCGCACGCATTGGGTCGGATTCGAAGAGTAAGAGATTGTTGTGATGGAGGAACCGATATGGCAACCATAGAAGTTCAACGGCAGCTGCTGCCGATTCTCGACAACCCGAATCAGGGTGCGCGTTTCTATAACCCTGAATTGCCTTCGTCCGAGCCGTTTGTTCCCGGCCACCGTACGTGTGCCGGCTGCGGGCCTTCCATACAGTACCGGATGACGAGCAAGGCAGCGGGCGACAATACGATCCTGGTTGGACCGACCGGTTGCATGTATGTCGCGAACAGTTCGTATTTGTGTACGCCCTACAATGTGCCGTGGGCGCACACTCAGATTGGTAGTGCGGGGAGCTTCACCGCCGGCGTAGCCGCTGCCTATGAAGCAATGATCCGCAAGGGCAAATGGAAGGGCGCTTATCCGAACATCATTTGCGAGGCGGGCGACGGCAGCGCGTCAGACATCGGCCTCGCCTCGATTTCAGGCGCGCTCTATCGGAATCACGACTGTCTGATTATCTGCTATGACAACGAACAATACGCAAACACGGGCATCCAGGCGTCGTCGCGCACGCCCTACGGTGGCATGACAACCTTCTCCCCGCCCGGGCCGATGGTTCCGGAGGCGAAGAAGCTGTATCCCAAGGATCTTGCGCGCATGATGGCGGCTGGCCATCCCCATTGCTATGTGGCAACTGCGAGCGTGGGTTATCCGATCGACTTGATGAACAAAGTACGTAAGGGACTCAACCACAAGGGTGCTGCGTACCTGATGGTGTACACTCCGTGCCAGAAGGGCTTCGTGTACGAGACGCCGCGCTCCATCGATCTTGGCCGGTTGGTGGTCGAATGCGGGCTCTATCCGATTTGGGAGTGGAGCCCCGAGAAGCGTGCGTTTGATTACAGCTTCCGCCCGCAGAACATGCGGCCGGTATCGGAGTACTTGAAATTACAAGGACGCTTCGGCCACCTCCACGCCGAGCACATCGCTAATTTGCAAAAGTTTGCCAACGAGCAATGGCGGATGATGGGTGTCGAGCTGCCCGAAGCTTTGCTCCAGGCCGCAGATGCGAAAAATCTGATTAATATGGCGGCTGCAGAAGAGGCCGCGACTGTGGCGGAGACCGTATGAATGCCAAGGCAACCCCTCCTCCAGCTGCGCCTGCGGCTCCCGAGCCGCAGGAAAGCTATATTGTCAGCGAAGGCAAAAAGCGCGGGTCGACTCGCGATGTACGGCCGCAAGCGGCCTTCGACCGCTACTACACGGTTTTGCGCGTGCACGGGGGCGACGCGATTCTCACTGACAACTGGCACACGAATGAAGTGCTGGGTCACACTCGCAACAACTTCGAGGGCTACACGTTCGCGATGCGCACGCTGGAGGCCTGGGGCGCGATGATCGAGAACGACCACCGCGCCTACTACACTGCCGGCGGGCGCGTGTGGGTCATGGATCTGGAGCCTTGCGCCGGCAAGAAGGCGCGGTTGCCGGGCACCGGAGCCGGCAAGAAGTAGGGGTACGGTTGCGCCGGATCCTACTCATCGACGACACGCCGGAGATTGCCGAGCTACTGGCGTTTGCGTTGCGTGACCACGGCTACAAAGTCTGCGCGACGGGATATACCGCCGCCGTCAACGAACTGGTGCTGGAGCAACGCGCGGATGCGCTTGTGCTCGATGGTTCCTCATTCGATATGAGCGAGGCGCTCTTCGACGCCGTGCGTCACCACCCGAATCATGCCGAGCTTCCTGTCGTCATCATCAGCGACACACCAGAGATTGCGGACGCCAGCCTCCGTTCCCGAAACGCACGAAGAGTCTTGCTGGTCCCGAAACCGTTCACCGGGGCGCAGGTCGCAAAAGCGCTCGATCAGCTGCTGGAATAGATATGCCATTGTGGAGCATGGATGAGTGGCAATACGTCGAGCGCGAGGTCGTCACCGATCCGAAGGGTAGGCAGTGGACGGTGGCGCTCATGGACGTGCTTGGTCAGGAAGGGGATCCTGACATGCCGAACAAGTTGCTCGAACTTCAGTATTCCTCGGGGCGCTATTTCACGCTCATCTACTCGGCCAGTGGAGCGCTGCAGCGGGAACGGGGTTACGCGGCGCTGTCAGAGGCGGAGAACGCATACCAGGAACTGCTGGTGGCCGTCATCGATGGCAGCGTCGATCCGACACAACCGGTGTTTCGCCAGGATCTTGAAGATTGACTGGAAGTCTACCGGCCGGGATCCAAGTCTCTCATCACCACACGAAGCACCTGCCCGGTCAGTCGTGCGTCGCGTTCGCAGATCGTCGCCCTCAGGCCGCGGCCTCCGGTGGAATCGCTGTGATCTCTATACGTGCGCGCAACTGCCGGCAGGCGGGCGCACCCCCTGCGAATCAATCCCGCCCTTTCGGCGACGGCGAGCCGCGTCTCGAACGACCAATCGGCTATCTTCCCCTCGGCAGCGTTCCCTGTGGGCCCGCCGGAGGCAATTAGCGCACAGAGTCCCGTGTGCTCCAGCGCATCGGTGACGATGGCTTCCAGGATTCCGCAGGAAGTGCGTAGCGCCAGGTCGTAGTTCCCGGCCTCAAGCGCGCGTCGGCCATCGACATAAGCCTGCTCGACAACCGGCCGAAGCTCAGGGTTATGAACGAAATCGAACCGGTGAGGCGGCGGCGCCTCCGGAGATGCCGACGAATATCCAGAAGCGCCTGGGCCCGTGCCACTGTCCATTCCGGAGAGCGAGGCGACAGCTTGATCGAGGACGTCGAGCAGTCGCTGGACGATCTCGGCCGGTGCCGCCCCTTCTGCGGCAAGGCCAGACGCGGAGCGCATCAGGAAGGCTTCGCTAAACGACCGCGCTAGCCAATGGGCCTTGCTGCCCCCGGACAATTGATTGACTGTTATTCCGCAATCTTCCTGCCAGGCGCGAGCAGCTGCGATCGCAGATGCACTGCAGGGATCAGCCGCCAGCGTGTCGCGAACCTGACGGCCGCGGTGGATCAGACCATCCAGGTGGGATAGGTAAGTCTCGATCTGCGCGCGCAGGCTCTCATCTATCGGCATCGGTTGCGTCTCCACTACTTGTACTTGCCGGCGTTACAAGGGCACGCGGACACGACAAGCCTCGCCGCTTGGGGGCTTTGAGAAACCCTTGACAGCCCAAGGGGAGGATGTTAAATTTCCTGCCGCAAGTGGTTCGATCAGTGGACCAGTATATCGCAGGTTCGCCAGGAACCAAGCGATTCCGGGTCGACGGGCCGGACGAGCGGGGTTGACACAATTGCAACGGAACAAAGTCGTTCCGGTAGTGCGCTGTTAACGTCTAACGCGCAGTCTGGAGGTATACCTATGGCCGCATCTCCGGCTTCCCTGATTCACCCCTCACGTATTCCCAACCGTTGGATCCAGTTGGTGGCTGGCATCGTCGCGATGATGGCGGTCGCCAACCTGCAGTACGCTTGGACTCTCTTCACCAAACCCATACAAGCCCATCTGCATGTCTCGCTGGAAGCTGTCCAGTGGACTATTGTCTTATTCGTCGCTCTAGAAACCTGGCTCGTGCCTTTTGAAGGATTCCTGGTAGATCGAATTGGACCTCGATTCATGCTGGGTATTGGGGCAATCCTGGCCGGACTGGGTTGGATGGGATCGGGCTACGCTGAGAGTCTGAGGGGCCTCTACTTCTGGTATGGACTCGGTGGTATCGGGGCCGGGGCGGTCTACGGAGGAACCATTGGGAACGCGCTGAAGTGGTTCCCGGACCATCGCGGTCTATGCGTCGGCCTGACCGCGGGAGCTTTCGGGATAGGCACCGCGACGACCATCGCTCCAGTTGCCGACATGATCAAAACCTCAGGTTACCAGCACACCTTCATCGTCTGGGGAATCATCCAGGGAGTCGTCGTACTGTTTGCCTCGCTGTTCCTGGCCCGGCCGCCGGTGGGATGGACGCCGCCAAACTGGGAAGAAAAAGAAAAGAAGATCAAAGCCAAGGTAAAGACTTCCGCTGTCGACATGACGCCGTGGCAGATGCTGCGCCAGCCGTCTTTCTATGTCATCTACCTGATGATGACGATGCTAGCATTCGGCGGTATCGTCGTCACCGTGCAATTGAACCCCATGGCTTCCTCGTACCATGTGGATAAAGTGGTGGTGCTGTGGGGCATGACGGCATTGGTGCTGGCGATCACGGTCGACCGGATTCTGAACGGGTTGACGCGCCCCTTCTGGGGATGGGTGTCGGACCACATCGGACGGGAGAATGCCATCTTCATCTCCTTCATCCTCGAGGCAATCGCAGTTTACGCCTTGCTCCAACTGATCAGCCGTCCTATCTGGTTCGTTGCGTTGTCGGGACTGTGTTTCTTTGCATGGGGTAATATTTATTCGTTGTTCCCATCGATTACGGGCGATCTGTACGGAAAGAAATGGGCCACGACCAACTATGGAATCGTATACACGGCCAAAGGTGTGGCTACAGCCTTTGCCGGACCGGGGGCCGCGTGGTTGTTTGCCAAGACCGGCTCCTGGACCAAAGTTTTCTGGGCAATGATTATTTGCGATCTGATTGCTGCCTTCATGGCTTTGCTGTGGCTGAAGCCTTTGGCAGCCCGCGTCGTAAGAGAGTCGGAGCGCACAGCTCCGGCGAGCGATATGGCGTCACCGATAAAAGCGCGGGGCGTGGCCTAGCAGAGCCTGACGGCCGCAAGTCGCCGGGTGCAGCCGAAACCTCTACTCACGCGGACGCGCGAGCGGCCTTACTCTTGCTGCCTGAGTTTGCGCGCACTGCCCTTTCTATGCCAAACGTGTCGGCATCGATCTTGAACTGGCCTACCAGGCTGCGGAGTTGAGCAGACATCTCCACCAGCTGCTGCGATGCCTTCTGCGTATCGGAGGCTCCGAGCGTTGTGCCTTGGGCGGCTTCCGCCACGCCTCCAATATTGCGGGTGATCTCGCTGCTGCCGTGCGCTGCCTCGGTCACGTTGCGTGACATCTCGTTAGTGGTGGCGTTCTGTTCTTCCACTGCCGTGGCAATAGTGCTGGAGATCTCGTTGACCTGATTGATGACTTCGGTGATTGACGCAATGGCATCCACGGCCGCCTTGGTGTCGGTCTGAATGGCTTCGATTTTCCGGCTGATGTCCTCGGTCGCCTTGGCCGTGGCTTTGGCCAACTCTTTCACTTCGTTGGCCACCACGGCGAAACCCTTACCTGCTTCGCCGGCGCGCGCCGCTTCGATGGTTGCGTTCAGGGCCAGCAGGTTGGTTTGCTGGGCGATCGAAGTGATGGCTTTAATGACCTCTCCAATCTCGGTCGATGATGCGCCCAGCTTGGACACGGCGATAGTGGTGGTTTCGGCCACCTTGACCGCTGCGGTCGCGACTTTCGCGGCTTCAGTGGCGCTCTTGGCAATCTCCCCGATGCTGGCGCCCATCTCTTCGGCGCCGGTGGCAACGGTCTGGAGGTTCTGGCTGACAGCCTGCGCAGCCTTCGAAACCACGTCGGCTTGAGCCGAGGTTTCCTCGGAGTTGGCGGTGATCTGCTGGCTGGCGGTGTCCAGTTCCTCGCTGGCGCTGGCTACGCGCGTCGCATTTTCTGTGATGGCGAGGATCATGCGTTTAAGGCTGCCACTCATCTTATTGATCGCTGCCGTCAGATCGCCGAGTTCGTCCCGGCTACGGACTTTCAGATCGTCACGGGTCAAGTCGCCGGCGGCTATTGCTTCCGCCTGGTCCAGAACTGATTGGGCTGCCCCTGTGACGGCGCGGCTCAGGAAAATGGCCACGGAGATTCCGATGCCCAGGGCCACGAAGACCGTCACTGCCATGGCCCAATTCAGCGCGCGGTTCGCCGCATGCAATTCTTCCTTGTTTTTGGCCAATAGCGTGACGAGCGATTCCGCCAAGCCGTCGAGGGATTTCTTTACCGCGATATTGGCCGGTGTAACCAGATCGGCATTTTCGTTACCCGCCCGAATGACAGCATCACGCTCGCCACTCGTCGCATGTTTTATGGCAGCGTCTTCCGTGGCGCGGAGCCAAGGGAGGTGCTTCTTGATATCGTCCAGCCGGTCACGATCCGCCTGCGGCCATTTGGGCGCTAATTCGTCTAACAGGGCAACATCTTTTTCAATGGATTTCCAAGCTCCTTCATACGCCTTCTTCGCTTCCTGCCAGCGGGCCGGGTCTGTTCCCGCGAGAATGGCTTGGCGACCCTTGACCTGCGTATAATTCAGATCCCGCTGCAACATTCTAGCGATTTCGATCGCTGGGAAACGCAGCTCAACTGTGGCGTCCTCAGTCTTCCTGATGTCGGTCGACCTTAAGTAATTCATCACCGCGCTGAACACCATCAAGGCGAGGATTACGCCAAAGCCGAGTCCCAGTTTCCTCCCCAGTGTTAGTCTCATTTTGCCCTTTCACGCGGCGCCGAAACCGTCCTCCGAATCATCCGTTCTATTTCTCTTTAGGCGGGGGCGGTATTACAAGCCACGAGATGGCGCAACACTCGTCCCCAGCCGAGAGGTTTATCGGCCCAACCTCAAAGAAGCTTTAGAACCGACGGATGGAAATGGCAGGCGCGGCCAGAGGCGCATGCGAGATATCAGGGACGGACGAACCAACTCGGCGCCTGACATCGGGAAAATATGTGGAATGCGGTTCGGCGTCGTCCCACCGAACTCTGCTTGAGGTAGCTCTTTTAGGCAACTATGGCTTCGCCGCTTGCAGACGTTCTTCGAGTGCCTTCAATTCGACATTCAATCCTGCGGGAAGATGGCTGCCGAAGTGGGCGAAGTGCTCCTTGATCAACGGCACCTCAGCCAGCCAGCCTTCGAGGTCGACGCTGAGGAGCTCCTCCACATGAGCACCCTTGATATCGAGCCCCGTTGTGTCGAGATCGGCCACTTCGGGGATCCGTCCGATGGGGGTATCTTTGGCATGTACTTTACCGTCGCATCGCTCAAAGATCCATTTCAGTACACGGCTGTTTTCACCATAACCCGGCCACAGGAATTTGCCATTCTGATCCTGGCGAAACCAGTTGACATAGAAAATCTTCGGGAGCTTCGACGGGCTGGAGAGCGCTCCCATCTTAAGCCAATGCGCAAAGTAGTCGCCCATGTGGTAGCCGCAAAACGGAAGCATGGCCATGGGATCACGGCGTAACTGTCCAACCTTACCAGTGATCGCGGCGGTCGTCTCGCTGCTGACCGTTGCACCCAGAAAAGTGCCATGCTGCCAGTTGAACGCTTCGGTGACCAGCGGAACGATGCCTGCGCGCCGTCCACCGAAGAGGATTGCATCGATCGGCACGCCTTGCGGGTCCTCCCACTCGGGAGCGATCACCGGGCATTGACTTGCGGGAGCGGTAAAGCGCGCATTCGGGTGCGCCGCTTTCCATCCTGAGTCCGGGGTCCACGGCCGGCGCAGCCAGTCTATTAACTTGGACGGCTTCTCATCGGTCATTCCCTCCCACCACACGTCGCCGTCGAGCGTCATCGCGCAATTCGTGAAGACGGAGTTCCTGGTTACGCTGAGCATGGCATTGGCGTTCGACTTCATGCTCGTGCCCGGCGCCACACCAAAGAAGCCGTACTCCGGGTTGATGGCGTAAAGCCGGCCGTCGGTGTGGAATTTCATCCAGGCGATGTCATCGCCGATGGCCTCCACCTTCCAACCGCGAATGGTCGGGATCATCATCGACAGGTTGGTCTTGCCGCACGCCGAAGGAAAAGCGCCGGTTATGTACTTCACGTCACCCGACGGGCTGATCAGCTTCAGAATCAACATGTGCTCGGCCATCCAGCCCTCGTCGCGCGCCTGCACCGAGGCGATCCGCAACGCGTGGCACTTTTTCCCCAGCAACGCGTTGCCCCCGTAGCCAGAACCATACGACCAGATCTCACGCGTTTCCGGAAAATGGCAAATGTACTTATTCTCCGCGTTGCAGCGCCAGGTCTTGTCCGGCTGGTTGGGGGCGAGCGGAGCGCCCACCGAGTGCAGTCCACGCACAAAATCGCCCTCCGCACCGAGAGCCTCAAGCACTCGGCTTCCGATCCTGGCCATAATGTGCATGCTGACGACCACGTACGCTGAATCGGTGATCTCCACGCCGATCCTGGCAATTGGCGAGCCGATCGGACCCATGCTGTAGGGAACGACATACATGGTGCGACCCACCATCGAGCCCGCGAATAATCCCGCCAGCTTCTGCTTCATCTTCGCAGGATCTTCCCAGTTGTTGGTCGGGCCTGCTTCTTCCTCGGTTCGGGAGCAGATAAAGGTCTGATCCTCAACCCGGGCGACGTCGGCCGGGTCTGACCGAACCAGCACGCTGTTCGGCCGCTTCGCCGCATCGAGCGGGATCGCCGTCCCAGTGAGGACCAGCAGTCGCAGCATCTCCTGGTATTCCTCGGGCGAACCATCGCACCAGTGAACCCGATCGGGTTTGCACATCTGTGCTACTTCTTCCACCCAGCGCTCCAGCTTGGGATGGCTATGGTTGTGGGCGGCTGCTTCAACTTCAATGGTGTTAGTGGCCATGGTGTTTCTCCGTCGACCAAACCCTGAGACGCATGCGGAAAGCATCGCCTGTGAGTTATCCCTGGGCTGCGCCTAGGGCGCACTCCGTGTTGGATTGCCGCAGCAAATCCATACTGGTCTGCCCCTCGCCGGTTTGAGTTGGCCGAGGGGCGTCCTCTCCGACGAACACAAAATAACTATTTTCGCTCACCTGTGAGGATTATTCCAGCTAATGATTCTGTCGGTAGCGGGCCACATTGAAACCCCGCGGGCTTTCAACGTGACGAACCGGGATTCCGTCTCCCACCAAAGTCCTACGTTGATGATGTCACATTGAATCGTGATCCAGGTCGCCTGGAAGCGTGATCGATATCCTTGCGCGATTTTGGCTTCAGGACTGAGATGGAATTGGTCAGTCATCAGACCACTTCCAATTTCGATGATCGAAACTGAATCATCAGCGCGAGTCGGGTTCGAGGCGATCCCCAGAAATAAAGTCTACCAAGAGGTCGCCAAGCAACTGGAGCGGCGCATTACAGAAGAGCTAAAGCCTGGCGACCGGCTTCCCCCAGAACGCAAACTTGTTCAAATGCTTGGAGTCAGCCGCGGGTCGGTGCGCGATGCCATCCGTAGCCTGGAAATGATGGGCCTGATCGAGCCGCGCCAGGGTATCGGCACGGTGGTTTGCAGCCCCGGTGTTATCCCAGCTAATCCCCTGGCGAACGCGCTTCTTGAGAAACGGAAGATGGTTGCTGAACTGCTCGATGTGCGCAAAATGATCGAGCCGCCCTTGGCCGGGCGCGCCGCGGTGCACGCCTCACGCGATGAAATCGCAGACATGGAGAACATTCTTGCACGCCAGGAGACGAACGTGCGCCGGGGCGAGCTCGGAATCGAAGAGGACTCTGAGTTTCACTACAGCATCGCTCTGGCGTCCAACAACAGCGTGGTCTTGAAAGTGGTGGATGTGTTGATGGATTTGTTGCGCGAGACACGGGAACATGCTTTGCAGGTGGAGGGCCGGCAAGAAAAGTCGCTGGCCGGTCACCGCCGCATCCTCGCAGCCCTGAAGCGGGGCGACGCCGCAGCTGCCGAGGCTGCCATGCGCCGGCACGTGGAGGAAATCGAAAACATAGTACTCGAGAACATGGTACCGAAGAAGCTTTAAAAGAATGGAGGTTGCACAAATGGGCCAGTTATTGGCGATCGAAGTCATTTACCGAGGGGTCTTTCAAAAGACCTTGGCCAAGAACATAACGCGCGGCATTGTTTTGGCCGCGCACAACGAAGGCAAACTGGGCATTTCCTTTGGCCGTTATGGAGATGCTCCGGAGCGCAATGGGATCCCAGCGAAGAGTTTTGCCATCGTCGCCAACGACGAGCAGACGCTCGAAGCCGGCATGGCGCAATACGAACCGAAACAAGTCGACCTGACTGTAGTTCTCGACGACACGCTCTGTAAAGGCACGGAATCTTGGGCATGGTACGGCCTGCAGCCCGTGCATCGTGCTCTCAAACCAGGGCACACCCTCATCGTAATCTCTCTGGACGATGCACCCGCCCTGCTCAAGAACATTCATCGCCGGGAAGCGCCTTACAAGCTGGGAATCGTGAAAGGCGTTACCAGCTTCTCGGGCATGTGGGTTTATAAGGACGACCACACGGACGTCCGCATCCTTGGTGCTATCGCCAAGGCACTGCCGGCACTGTTCAGCCTGGAGTCAGTGGAGCAATTCATCAACGAAAAACTGAAGAATTCCCTGAAAGTAACTTCCGCTCGCACCGCCTTCGAACGCTTCACCACAGTCGACGTGAGAGCGGGCCAGGGCAATCCCGAAGATTTGTTCAAGTTCGAACTGCCCGGTTGGGAGAAGATGCGGGACGCTGTTTCGATCAAGGGCCAGCCGCAAGGCGGGCCGTATGCGGATCCGGTGACCAAGGAAGTCGGCGGCTTCCGGCCAGCCCGCAACGAGCGCTTCAAGAAGTACTCGACGCGCACGCAACGGCCGGTGGTGAATTTCTCCACCTGCACCAAGTGCACGCTGTGCTGGCTCGACTGTCCGGATGGGTCTTTCGATGTCACCCCGGACGGAACCTACGACGCCAATCTCGAATCGTGCTGCGGCTGCGGAATTTGCGAAGAGGTTTGCCCGGTGAAGGACTGCGTCACTATGGTGAACGAATCCGAATTCCACGATAACAAGAGCCCGTGGGCGGAGTTCAGGAAAGACAAAGACGCCTATTTGAAATGGCTGGAAACCACGATTGAGAAGGCCGAACCGATCGAGAAACGGTCTCACGGATTCCGTTATCGCGGTCAGTATCAAGAACAAGTCCCGGAAGCCCTGGCAGTCGCTAGGAAGGGCTAGTGGCCCGGCGGCAAGCCTGAAAACAAGGAGATTGAAGATGGCGACACTAACACTACCGGTTGAGGAAAGAAAGAAAACTCAAGAACAGGAAGCCCTGATTACCGGCGCCGAGGCCATTGCGATTGCCTGCAAGCTGGCTAACGTCGACGTGGTCACAGCTTATCCGATCCGGCCTTACGACACGGTCATGCAGTACATCAGCCAGTTGGTAGCGGACGGCGAAATGGACTGCGAATATATTGTGGCGGAAGGCGAGCATTCACAATTCGAAATCGTGAAGCACGCGTCGATTTGCGGAGCGCGCGTGTTCTGCGGTTCGAGCGGCGTGGGCTGGATGTATGCTATGGAAGCGCTGACAGTCAGTCCCGCGCTGCGTGTGCCCATGGTGTGCATGGTGGGCAACCGGGCGCTCGACGATCCCGGCGCCTTTGGTGTGGAACATAACGATGCGCTGGCTGTCCGCGACCTGGGCTGGCTGTTGACCTGGGTTGACAGCGCGCAGGAAGCGCTGGACACGGCACTGATTGCCTATCGTGTGGCGGAAGATCGCCGCATATTTGTGCCCCTGGCCATCAGTTGCGACGGCGCATTCCTCACTCACTCGCAAGCGCTGGTAAAGATCCCAGCAGCGGAACAGGTTAAGAAATTCCTGCCTCGCTACGACCGCGGCGATCTGCTGCTCCACCCCGACAACGTTATTTCGGTGGCCCCACAGGCCAACGAGGATTGGGTGATGGAGATCCGACGGCAGAACTACAAAGTCACCGAAGTGGCTTGCGACGTGATCCGCGAAGTCTATGCCGACTTCGAGCGCACGTTTGGACGCAAGTACGGCAATCCGTTCTTCGAAGAATATATGACCGAAGATGCGGAAGTCGTGCTACTGGGCATGGGGACGCTCTCGACGCCAGTGAAGGTCGCAGTCCGCAAGCTGCGAGAAGAAGGCAAGAAGGTTGGCTTCGTTCGCCTGCGCTGGTTCCGGCCGTTTGCCGGTCCAGAGATTGCCAAGTGCCTGGAGCGCTTCAAGGCTGTTGGTGTCATCGATCGCGACTTCTCGTTCGGTTCGCCGGACCTAAGTGGCGTGGTGGCGACCGAAGTTCGCTCTGCCATGTACAGCAGCAGCAGCACCAGACCGCCGGTGATTTGTTTTATCGGTGGCCTCGGTGGCCGCGAAGTGACTGTGCCCGACGTGGAAACGATGACCGATGTCGTGTTCCAAGCCGCCAAAGGTAAGGCGCAACCCCTGACGCAATGGATCGGGCTGCGGGGATAACGCCAGTTCGACGCGTGGCGCTATTCATAGCCGGAAAGGACAACAATTATGAGCACGAGCACTTTTGTAGATGAGAAACCGACGCAAAACCTGGAAGCCTTCAAGGGAGTCAAGAAGGTTCCACACGAGGAGTACTACACATCCGGCCACCGCACCTGCCAGGGCTGCGAGTCTGCGGAAATCATGAAACTAATGGCGAAGGCCGCAGGGCCCAGGACGATTGTTCTGGGCAGCACTGGTTGCATGTACGTGGCGAACACGTCCTACTACTCAACCCCCTGGGGCGTCCCCTGGATGCACACGCAACTGGGAAGTTCGGGCTCGAGCGCGCTGGGAGCGGCCGCGGCATTCCGCGTTCAGATGCGCAAGGGCGTGATGAAGGATGAGCCCATCAACGTCATCGCCTTCTGCGGCGATGGCGGCGGTGCGGACATGGGACTGGGAGCGATTTCGGCCACCATGTGCCATCCCGATTACAACTTGCTGATCCTGATGTACGACAACGAGTCGTATGCCAATACCGATATCCAGATTTCCGGGACATCGCCCTATGGCGTCAATACGTCGTTCAGCACTCCAGGAAAAGTGAAACGCATCATGAATCACCGCTGGAAGAAGAACATGGCACCGTTGATGATGGTTGGCCATCCCACAGTGAAGTATGTAGGAACGATCTCGACCTCCTACCCGCTGCAGGCGATGAACAGCGTTCGCAAGGCGCTGTCGATCGGCGGTCCTACCTTCATTCACTGCCTCAACCCCTGTCCGAAGGGCTGGGACTTCGATCCCATACTCTCTTTCGAGCTGGGCGAACTGGCCGTGAACACCGGCATTTGGCCTCTGTACGAGATCGAATGTGGCAAGCTGAAGCTCTACGGCAAAACCAAGGATATTGCGAACGGCAGATTCAAGCGTCTTCCGGTTCGCGATTACCTGCTCAAACAGGGAAGGTTCGCGCACTTTATCGACGAAGATATCGAATACTTCCAGAGCAAAATCGACGAGATGTGGAACAAGTGGCTGGTGCCGGGAATCATTCCGCTCCAGAAAGAAATCGAAGCTGATACCCCGCCCTCCCTTTAAGGGGGCGGGGTTTTTCATTTACCCGGACGGTTCCGGCAAGGAGTGCTAAGCGAGAAGACCGATTCTGACAATCTGCCAGGAGGATGCCTATGGCCACGAATGTGACCTCCTTAAGTGACACAGAACCCAAGATCGTCAACCGCTGGGTTCAAATGTGCGCCTGCATAATCGCCATGATGGCGATCGCGAATCTGCAATATGCCTGGACGCTCTTCACCAAACCCTTAACCTCAAGCCTGCACGCGACTTTAGCTGCGGTGCAAATCGCATTTGCCGCGTTTATCTTTTGCGAAACCTGGCTGGTCCCGTTCGAAGGCTACCTGGTGGATCGTCTTGGGCCGCGACTGATTATCGGGATCGGTGGCCTGCTGGTGGGCGCGGGCTGGATCGGTTCCGGCTACTCCTACACGATCACCGGACTGTACATCTGGTACGCGATCGGTGGAATCGGCGCCGGTGCCGTTTATGGCGGCTGCACCGGCAACGTGCTGAAGTGGTTCCCCGACCACCGCGGGCTTTGCGCAGGCATCGTATCTGGGGCCTATGGCATCGGCACGGCAGTAACCGTCGCTCCGATTGAAACAATGATCCATGCTTCCGGTTATCGGCATGCGTTCGTCTTTTGGGGCATCCTGCAAGGCATCATCGTGACTGTTGCGGCCATGTTCATCGTGGCGCCACCTAAGAAGTGGCTGCCAAAAGCGTGGAAGCATGTCGCCAGAGTCCACCAGGCCAGCACCGACATGAGCTGGTGGGAGATGCTGAAGCAACCGTCGTTTTACCTCATCTACGTCATGATGACGTTGGTGGCGTTCGGCGGCCTGGTGGTCACTTCGCAGCTGAAAGAGATTGCCAGCTTCTACAAAGTGGACAAGATCATCGTTGCATGGGGCCTGTCAGCGGCAATTCTGGCGATTCAGTTGAACCGCATTGTCAATGGCGTGACTCGTCCTCTGTGGGGCTGGATCTCCGATCACATTGGCCGAGAGAACGCCATGTTCACCGCCTTCCTGATCGAGGGCCTTGCGGTATACGGATGGCTACAAACGATTCACCGCCCAGTAATGTTCGTCCTGTTGTCCAGCCTCGTCTTCTTTGCCTGGGGCGAGATTTTCTCGCTGTTCCCGTCCATCACGGCAGACCTTTACGGCAGGACATGGGCCACCACGAACTACGGCATCGTCTATACCGCGAAAGGTACGGCAGCCATCTTTTCCGCCCCAGTGGCTGCGTACGTGATGCTCAGGACCGGCTCGTGGGTGCCGGTGTTCTATGTCATGATTGCCTGCGACATTACCGCCGCCTTCATGGCATTGCTGTGGCTGAAACCAGTGGCGGCGCGTGCCATTGCCAAAGCTGAGGCAGCAGCTCTGTCAGCGGCGTTGGCGCAAGTCTCGACGGCCAAAGAGACGGAGGACGAGAAACGTCTGGCGAAGGTTGGCTAGTCATTGGCCGGGAGGTTGGTGGGAGAACTCTCGTTTGCCGAACTCGTGGAGCTGATTAATAAGGAGGACTGCTCGCACAGGATTGTGGAACCGTACCAAAGCAGCTTGCATTGATTGTAGAATGCGGCTTTCAACTCAGCCGAAGGTGATTGGCCGGGCACTTTCCGAGACATTTGGCACGGTGCTCGCATTGGCGGATCCGCAGCCGCTTAGCTGTCCGAACTAGAATGGCCACCGATTTGTGGGGAAACAGAAAATGCCCCAAGGGGCACCCTGTAAACCATTCAAGAGAATGGCGGGGACGACGAGACTCGAACTCGCGACCTCTGCCGTGACAGGGCAGCGTTCTAACCAACTGAACTACGTCCCCACTCCTGTACTCAACCAGTTTGCGGAAAATCTTGGCGGACAAGACTCTCGCGAGTCACGCAGGGAGTATCGTCGTCCCAGCTTGTAACCCCGTTCAACCTTGCCCAAACGACTCCGAAACCACCAGAAAACAGCTGGCGCGCTCATGCGAGACTTAAATCTTAGCATTGAACGACTGCGTGTGCTACCCGCAACTCACCGAATCCACGATCAGCTCCAGTTCGTGTCTTATCGGAGGAAGCGGTTAGCGAATCCACAAATCCAGCTCGCACCTTATTGAAATGCTCGTCGTCTACGAACAACGCGTGGCCTGCATTTTTGAAGATCTCCACCAGCTTTCGGAAGAATGCTTTGCAAAATCTTGTTTTGAGATTCAAGCTGCGGCTCACAGATATAAAGAACGGGCCTATCTATCTTCGCCGGGATTGGTGTGAAATCACCGGCAGTCATCGGCGCCCGAAACGCCAGGGTTTGGTGCGAAAGGGGGGACTCGAACCCCCACGGGTTGCCCCGCCAGATCCTAAGTCTGGTGCGTCTGCCAATTCCGCCACTTTCGCACTCCGGCGATAACAGTCTAGATGCGAAGCTCGGCTGGTTGCAACGTCGTCACGTCGAATACTGGACGAACCGAAAATGACCGGTTTTCCCCATAGTTCAGACTTCCCTCCTTGCCACTAGCTCTGCCGTCGCCTTTTCCGCCACCTGCTCGCGGTAGTGCAATACGCTCAGGCCACCCGCCAGTTGCAACAGTTCACCTGGATCGAGCAAGTGCGCGGGGTTCTTCGGGTCACCCGGCCGTTCCACCTGCGCCCGCGTGTATGTCTTGTAGACGAGCAGTCCACCCGGCCGCAGCGCCGCCACCAGTTCGGCGAAAATCTCTCGCTCCAGATAGAAAAACGCCATGACCACGTCGAACCCTGTTTCGAAATCGGTTTGCGAAGCCTTGAAGTGAGTGAGATCATCTACTACAACGTGAATGTGGGACGCGAGCGGCCCGGCATTCTGCCGCGCCTGTTCGACTCCGGTCTCGGAGATATCAATGAGTGTGACTTCCCAGCCTTGTTTCGCGAGCCAAATCGCATGCCGTCCGGCGCCGCCGGCGAGATCGAGCGCGGTTCCTCCGTGCGGAAATAGCGGCAAAATATATTCGGAAAACACGCGCGGCAGGAAGGGATCAGGTACCAGCCATGATTGGGGCGCTTCGCGATATTTCCGGTTCCAGTGCTCGCGTTCGTTATCAGAAATGGAAAGCGACATGCGCTGTGATTCTAATCTCCGTGTGTTCCGCGAGCGGAGGTCGTGCCTCGCATGACTCCATTCTCGACGCGCCCCTCCGGCCACCACGGCGCCTCGCTGCCGCCCCGCACCGGCGGAGGCGACGACGGCCGCGGACGCGACGGCGGCGACGGCCTGCCTGACTCTATCCCTGATTTTATTCCGAACTACGGCGAGCGCCTGCGGCGCGCGCGGATGGGGTTGGCCGTTGCCATGACGCCCATCGTCATGCTCTTCGTTTCATTCACGGCGGTTTACCTGATCCGGCGCGGATTCCTAAGTTTCGATCTGAGCAGCGCAGGCCACGTCCAAACCTGGCTTCCGGTCCGTCTGCCCTGGATGTTGTTGTTGGCCAACACAGCGGTCCTGATCGGCAGCAGCGTCACGATTGATTTGGCGCGGCGCGAAATCACACGAGAAGCCGCGCTCGCCCCAGTGCAGTCAATTCCCGGCATATCGCTGGGCGACGAGCGCTACTTCCCATGGCTCGGTGTGACCACCGTTCTTGGTATCGTGTTTCTTGCCGGGCAGCTTTTTGTTTGGAGCAAGCTTTCTTCCGGTGGGTTTCACATTGCCGGCGGCACCAGCAGTTCCTTCGTTTACATTCTGACTGCGATGCACGGCCTTCATTTGGCCGGCGGCATACTGGCTCTTATCTTCGCCAATGTTGCGGTTGTTCTGCATCGTCCGGTCGAAACCCGCCGCATCGTCGTCGACATTACATCTTGGTACTGGCATTGCATGACCGGATTGTGGATTTACATCCTTGTGTTGTTCTCGTTTGCGGCACAGTGAGCGCGCTTTTTACCGCCTAAGGCCCTCGAAATCATTCCGTGCTCGTTTGCGATGCAATTCGACGCGGATCCTCGAACAGGCGCGCCGTGACCGCTCCGAAGATGAAGCCTCCGATGTGCGCTAAGTAGGCCACCCCTCCCGTCTGCACTTGCGCTACCGCTCCGGCATTGAAGAGCTGGGTGAGGAACCAGAAGCCGATTAGGAGCGCGGCGGGGATAGCGCTAATCCTGACAAACACAAAGAGAAATAGAACTGCGCGAATCCGGTCGCGAGGATAGGTGACCAAAAACGCGCCCATCACTGCGGCTATCGCACCGCTCGCGCCCAGATTGGGGACACTCGAATGCGGATCCGCCGCGACCTGGGCCAGCATGGCCACCAACCCACCAACAATGTAGAAAACAAAATACCGCCCTGGACCCATCGCGTCTTCGATCTCGGGAGCAAAGGCCCATAAGAAGACCATGTTGCCGATGATGTGCGACCAACTGGCGTGCATGAACATCGCGGTCAGAATCGTGGTCCACTGATGGCCGGAAGTAATTTGGGCGGGGATCGCCGACCACATGGTCACAAATGCTTCGCCACCCAGTAGCTCGCGCACAAAAACGAAGCAATTCACGAGGATGATGAGGATCGTGACGATGGGGATGCGTGCAGGGCGTCTCGATGCATCCCCTAATGGGATCATGCCTCCCATTCGGTGCTCCTCCATTCACGGGCACAAAAATCGGATTCCTTGGGCGCGATTTCTGAGTGTCGGACACTGGGGTGCCGGACACTGACGTGCCAAACAATGGAATCTATGCCCCCGCAGTCGTCGCCTTGCGCACCGCCAATGACAGCATCACGCGCGTAACGCCGCTGATAATCATGCTTACGCCGACCAGGATGCCTATCGCCCAGGCAGAACTCGACGGCCATTGGAGGTAGATCATCAGCCCCAGCAGGAGAGTAATGATCCCGTCAACCAACACCCAGCTTGATCCTCCCAAGGAGCGCATCTTGAAAAACAGAATGATGTCCAGGATGCCTTCAATCAAGAAGAGCGATGCCAGAATTAACGTAAGCGACGCCACACCCAGCACCGGATGCATGATCAGATATGCACCGAAGAAGAGATATGCGAGTCCAACCAGCAGCTTCCAGATCATGCTGCCCGCTCCGTGAGCGCGAAATGCGAGCATCAAGTGGGCTACGCCTGCCAAGACGATGAGCCAGGCAATGACCACGTTGACCGCGACGGCGGCAAGAAATGGCGAACCGATTGCCACAATCCCAAAGATAATCAACAACACGCCCCACATGATTGACAGCGTCGAAGCCTGACGTACCATATCGACCGGAGTGTTCTGTGCCATGTGACCTCCTTAAGAGGCGGCCTAATCCTATCTCAAAAAGCCAATTAGCTGAAGGCTAGGAGCAGATTTCCTGGTTCTCGAAGAGTGGGAACCAAAAGCACTAACCGCCGAATCTTGGGCCCGAGGGCGATGTTCAAGGGTTGATGGTGGAGGCTGGGAGGTTTCAGGAGGACAGGTCAGGTCGCCAACCGATCGTTCAGGGTCTTCAGGTCAAGCACCGACGCGGGCAGCGGGCGCATAGCGGGCAACCCAAAGCAGAGAATTTCCTCTGCGTCAATTTTCCGTGAAATTTGCTCGATCCAATTGACCGAGCTGCGGGGCGGCATTAACCTGCGGACCTATGAGCAAAGAGGATCTTGATCAATTGCGCCTCGCCTACAAAAAGGCTGTCGATGGATGGGTTGACACCATTCGCGCTGAAGAAGCGTTAGCCACTCCCGACCATTCGATGACCGCCATGGAGCATTGGGATGCCGCCCACTTCAAGGAGCACGACGCCCACTCGAAAGTCACGGAAGCGCGCGAAGCCTACAAGGACGCGCTTCGTGGGGTGAACTACGGCATCTAGCTGGGTTCATTCTGGGATATCGCTTCTCCGGCTATCCTTCTCCGGCTATCTACGAACGTTCCGCCCTCACACGCTCAGAACCGGAATCGGCACCGCGCAAATGATTGCGTAGCCGTGGATCCGCAGATTACCGCCATAAGGATAGCACTCGGTTACCAGCAGATCTGCCTTCGTCTGCTTCACAGCTTCGCTCAGCGCATGAGGCACATCACCACTGCCGATCAATACCTCCGCCTTGATACCCATGTCTTGCTGGAGCTTTGCGATACGCTGAGAAGCATCGGCGACAAACGACTCTTTCCACTCCGGAACGACGTAGCTGCCGCCAGGTCCCCAAAGCTCCACCGAGGCAGTAACGTGGGCGAGCGTAAGACGGGCACCAAATTCCGCGGCCATTGGGGCGGCCCACGACACAGCTTCGTCACTACGGGGGCCCAAATCGACCGCGCACAAGACGTTGCGGATCGCAAACTCCTGCACTGGCGATTCTTCGACGTGGGCGCCGGTCCAAACCGGACACTCGCTCCCGTGTAGTACTTTCGCTGTTACGGAGCCCAGAAGAAACTGATTGAACGTGGAGCCATGCGACGGCATCATGATCAGGTCGGCTTTCTCCTCCTCAGCCATCTGCACAATTGCCCAAGATGGGTCGCCGTTGACGACCATGCGCTGAATGGTAAGGCCGTCAAGCTCCGGCCCGAGAGACTGGTCCCGCTGTTTTTGAGCCTCTCTGATGATCACCGCGAGCAAGTCCCAGCCAGCCAGCTCGCTGCTGTCCTCTGGTACGCCGGCGGCATGGCTCTCCGCTGTCACGGCGTGCAACATCACGATCTCAGAATCGAAATGGTGGGCCAATGTCGCAGCTTGATGAACTACCCGCAGCGAGGTATTCGGGAAATCAACCGGCAGAAGAATCTTCTTAATATTCAGCGTCGCGCTCCAGCCGGAGAGTCAAGATTGCCCCGACCGTCTCCCTTAGGAGGTTCCCAGCTTAGTCTGGAGTGTAACGCAATCTTGCTCGAACGCGTTTTGGGAACGGTCAGGCCTGTCGGCCAATATTTCAAGATGCCGATTGGCCACATCGTGCGCGGATCACGGTCGAATCGGAAGGAATACGGTCTTAAGCGACGCTGATGTTCCTATGCCTTGGAGACCTCCCCCAAACTACGACCGGCGACGATTTATAATAGAAAGATTCGGCAGCGCGTTTTGATCCGTCTGTAGTGCCAGGGGAAGATGTCGACAGATAGCATTGTGGTTCGCGGGGCCCGGGTTCATAACCTCAAGAACATTGATTTTGAGATTGAGCACAACACTCTGACTGTCGTTACTGGCGTTTCCGGTTCCGGCAAGTCGTCGCTTGCTTTCGACACGATCTACGCCGAAGGGCAGCGCCGTTACGTGGAGTCACTGTCCGCATACGCGCGCCAGTTTCTGGAGCGGATTGAGAAGCCCGACGTCGATCTTATCGACGGGATCGCGCCCGCGGTGGCCATCAGACAGAAGAACTCCACACGCAATCCGCGCTCCACCGTCGCCACCGCCACTGAGATCTTCGATTACCTGCGCCTGCTCTTCGCGCGCGTCGGACGCACTTACTGCCTGCGGTGCGGTCAGGAAGTGAAAAAAGATACGGTGGATGAAGTCGTCGACCGCGTGCTTGCTTTAGGCGAGGGCACGCGCCTGCATGTGCTTTTCCCGATTCAGACGCACGCACCTGCTGCCGAGGAGAAGGAACCGAAGAAGTCTCGCGCAAAGAAAAAGCCGTCCGAGTCCAGTCTGCCTTCTGATGCGATTAAGGCACGGCTCTTCGATCTGCGCAAACGCGGCTTCAACAGGCTTTTTCAGAACGGCCAGGTTTTTGAGTTCTCGACGCCGGAATCGCTGCTCGACGTCAATTTTTCCGAACCGGCGTTTGGTCTAGTGGATCGCCTCGTCGTCGCCGCCGACCAGCGCTCCCGCATCGTCGATGCAGTCGAGATTGGATATCGCGAATCGGGCGAAGTCATTTTTGAAACCGCGCTTCGGGATCGCAATGGCGATGGCGAAATTGCTCAGCGACTACGTTTTTCCCAGCGCTTCGAATGCAAGAACGATGGTAGCCGCTACGACGAGCCCGAGCCGCGTCTGTTTTCATTCAATAATCCCTATGGCGCGTGCCCGCGCTGCCAGGGCTTTGGCAACACTATTGATTTCGACCTCGACTTGGTCATCCCCGACAAAGGCAAGACCCTGAACGAAGGTGCGATCGAGCCCTGGACGAAGCCCAAATACAGGCCGCTGTTCACCGAGTTCAAGCGCTTTGCGCGCCAGGCCGAAATTCCGCTGGACGTGCCCTGGTATGAACTCGATGCCGAGCAGCAGAAACTGGTCGTCTATGGCGACGGCGATGGAGGACGCGGTTTTGGCGGCGTTCGTGGCTTCTTTCAGCATCTCGAGCGCAAGAAGTACAAGCTGCACGTCCGCGTCTTCCTCAGCCGTTATCGCGGATACTCGCTGTGCTCCGCTTGCGGGGGGACTCGCCTGCGCGCGGAAGCGCGCCAAGTAAAGATCGCAGGCAAGAACATCTGCCAGGTGTGCAGTATGACCGTCGAAGAGGCAGCGCGCTTCTTCGGTCAACTCAAACTCTCGACTCAACAAGCCGCGATTGCGGAGAAGCTGCTCATCGAACTTCAGGAGCGCCTAGGTTTCCTTAACGAAGTCGGCCTCGAATACCTGACGCTCGACCGTCTGGCCTCTACGCTATCGGGCGGCGAAGCGCAGCGGATTCAGCTTGCAACTTCTCTTGGTTCGCGTCTGGTTGGCACGCTGTACGTGCTTGATGAGCCCTCCATCGGCCTGCACAGCCGCGATACGCACCGGCTGATCAAGATTCTGCACGACCTACGCGACTTGGGAAACACCATCCTCGTGGTCGAACACGATCCCGACATCATGCGCGCTGCCGATCGCATTCTCGACCTTGGCCCGGGCGCCGGGGAAAATGGCGGAAAGGTTGTCGGCGCGGGCACCTACAACGAGATCATCAGGATGCCGCACTCGCTCACTGGCCGTTATCTCGCTGATGAACTTCACATTCAGATTCCTGCGCGACGACGGCAGCCAGGGTCGCATAAACTGCGTATCACCGGCGCGCGGGCGCACAACCTGAAGCACATCGATCTCGAAATCCCGCTCGGCATGCTGGTGGCGATTACCGGCGTCTCGGGCTCGGGGAAATCCTCGTTGCTGCATGACGTTCTCTATCAGGCGTTGGCCACAGCCAAGCGGCAAAGCAATGGCAGCGTTTCCGGCGCCGTTTTGTGGGATAGCATCGAAGGTGACGAATTTCTCGACGAGGTGGTGCTCGTCGATCAATCCCCTATCGGACGCACTCCGCGCTCGAATCCGGTCACATATATCAAGGCCTTCGACATTATCCGCGAGCTTTTTGCTTCACTGCCCGAAGCTAAGAAGCGCGGCTTCCCTGCCGGGCATTTTTCTTTTAATGTGCCCGGCGGCCGCTGCGAAAACTGCCAAGGTGATGGCACGGTTACCGTCGAAATGCAGTTTCTGGCCGACGTGGAGCTGATCTGCGACGAATGCAAGGGCACGCGCTACAAGCCGCAGGTGCTTGAAATACACTACAAAGGCAAGAATATTCACGAAGTTTTGAACCTCACGATTCGCGAAGCGCTTAAGTTTTTTGCCGATGTTCCGCGGCTTACGGACAAATTGCGCGTGCTCGACGAAGTGGGCCTTGGCTACCTGCGGCTTGGGCAATCGGCCACTACGCTCTCCGGTGGCGAAGCGCAGCGGATGAAGCTGGCTGCACACCTTCAACCGGGAAATCGACAGCCCGGAACTCGTCCAGTGAGCCGGCCGGCCGAGAGCGGTGACGGCCCTAAGCGCAAGCGCCGCATGCTTTACATTTTCGATGAACCAACGACCGGCCTGCATTTTGACGATGTGAGCAAACTACTCTCGGCTTTTCGCCGTCTCATCGATGCGGGAGGCTCGATCGTGGTCATCGAGCATAATCTCGAAGTGATCAAGACGGCGGATTGGGTCATCGACCTGGGCCCGGAGGGCGGCGATCGCGGTGGGAACCTTGTCGGATCGGGTCCGCCCGAAGCGATCGCGGAACTGGAGAACTCTTACACTGGACAGTATCTGAAGCAAGTCTTGAGCGGAAACGGCGCACGACATGGTGAGCAGTAGAGCACTCAGCGGATCAGACGAGGCGACCGGGCGAGGGCGCCCGACGCTTCACTCTCAAGAAACGGCTCACGCATGAACCGGCTGTTCACCAACGGGCTGCTGCTTATCACCCTTTCGGCATGGCTGGCTGCGTGCGCCTTCGCGCAAACCCACACCACCGTCCGCCATTACAAGGAACGGGTCGATGACACACCCCCCGAAATTGCACAGGCTGAAGATGCCATCCAGAAAAACGATTTCACCGGTGCAGAAGCACTGCTAACAAAGGCGCTCGACAAAGATCCTAATAATTATCAGGCATGGTTCGATCTTGGATTCGTGCTGAACCGCCTTGCCCGCACCGACGAATCCATTGCCGCGTATCGCAAGTCGGTCGCCGCCAAGCCTGATGTTTTTGAATCGAACCTCAACCTCGGCCTGATGCTCGCGCGCGGCAATAACGCCGAGGCCGAGCAATTCCTGCGTGCTGCCACCATCCTCACACCCACCGATCACACAGAAGAAGGTCAAGCCCGCGCCTGGCTCGCGCTCGCACATCTCCTCGAAAATAAAAAGCCGGACGACGCACTCGCAGCTTACCGCAAAGCTTCCGAGCTTACGCCGAAAGACCCCGAGCCACATCTTTCCGCCGGTCTGCTGCACGAACGGCAGAAAGAATTCTCTGACGCTGAGGCCGAATACAAACAAGCCCTGACTCTCGATCCCCACTCCACCGATCCGCACAGCGCGGAAGCGGCCATTGGCCTCACCAACATTTACATGAAGTCCGGCCATCTCGGCGACGCCGAACCCCTGCTGCGCCGGCTGGCTGCCGAGCGCCCGGATGACGCTGGCATTCATCTGCAACTGGGGCGCGTACTCGCCGCGGAAGGTAAGAAAGACGACGCTATTGCGGCGATCCAGACGGCGCTGAAACTCTCCCCGACTGACTCCGACGCGCAACGCGATCTCGCCGACCTTTACGCGATTGCCGGGAAAAATGATCTCGCAGAAAGCACATATCGCGCCCTAGTCACCGCCCAGCCTAAAGACCCCGAATTGCATCGCGCGCTGGGGAAGGCCCTGCTGCTGCAGAAGAAATTTCCGGAAGCCGAACAGGAATTTCTGGCCGCAGTTCGACTGAAGCGCGACTGGCCTGACGTCTACGTCGATCTGGCCTTTGCGGCTAACGAGAACAAGAACTATGAACTCACGGTCAGGGCTCTCAATGGCCGCACTATGTTGAGTGCGGAGATGCCTGCGATCTGTTTTTTTCTTCGGGCTTCCGCTTATGATCACTTGCATGACTACAAACAGGCTGCCGTCGATTATCATCACTTTCTGGATGTTGCTAACGGGAAGTATCCCGATCAGGAGTGGCAGGCCACGCACCGCCTGATCGCCATTGAACCGAAGAAACGATGACTGCCATGTGCCGACTCGCCTTGACCCTGCTGCTCCTCGCACTCGCCTCCGCCTACGGCGCTGCCAAGGACGAAACCGTTGACGAACTCAAGGCGCGCGTTGCGAGTGCGCGTCCCGAAGATCGCTCCGAACTCTGCATCCGGATCGCACAGCAGCAGCTTCGCAATGCCGACAAATTCTACATCGATGGCAAGATCGTGGAAGCTCGCGCCGCCGTCGATGATATCGTTACCTACTCCGAGAAAGCCCGCGATGGCGCCACACAAACAAAGAAGCACCTCAAGAATGTCGAGATCGATGTGCGAAAAATCGCCGACAGGCTGCGCGACGTCAAACGCACTCTCGCCTTCGACGACCAGCCTCCGGTCGAACAGGCCATCCGCCGCCTGGAAGACGTCCGCACCACCCTGCTCCAGGAAATGTTCGCCAAGGAAAAGAAGAAGGAGAACAAATGAAGCCGGGGAAACACCGCTGGCGCACCGCGCTCGGTCTGGCCATTCTGCTAACCCTCCCTCTCTTCCGTCCGGCGCATCCACTTTGGGCCCAGCGCCGCCGCGACCCGCTCAATCCGCTGGAGATCGACCAGCTCCGCGACGCCATGCTCGATCCCGACGAGCGCTTAAAGCTTTACGTGAAGTTTTCCCGGGATCGAATGACCAAACTTGAGCAAATGCGCAGCGATCCGAAAACAACCGAGCGCGCTCGCCAAACCCATGACATGCTGGAAGATTTCCTGGCCGTCTACGACGAACTTAACGACAACGTCGACATGTACGTCGGGCGCAAGGACGACATTCGCAAGCCGCTGAAGGTCATCATCGAGGCCGACACCGAATTTCAGTCGAAGCTGCGCGCCCTTAGAGGCTCTGCCAACACCAATGCGGCTGAAGTCAGTCAGTATGAATTCTTGCTGACCGATGCCCTCGATACCGTAGACTCCAGCGCCGAAGACCATCGCAAAACCTTCGCCGAAGTCGAGGAATACATGAAGCGCAAGAAGAAGAAATAGGGCGACCTCGTCCGCGGCAAACTTCTTTACCACAGCGGGCACGGGGGAACACAGGAGAAAATCATGGTACGCCCCTGCTGTTATGATTTTCTGCGCCATGTTTTTACGTCAGATGTTTTCACACTCTCATCGAGCCATAGCAATTTGGGCAGCGCTCGCCCTTTCCACAAGCATCGGCGCGCTCCCGGCCCCAGGAACGCCGCCCGCTCCGCATACTGTCCGCATGGTTCAGCAATGGATACCCATGCCCGACGCCGTCCGCCTCTCTGCCACTCTCTACATGCCCGACAACGCCAAGCCCGGCGAAAAATTCCCCGCGCTCCTCGAATATCTCCCCTATCGCAAAGACGACGCCACCGCCGCCGGCGACTATCCCATCCACGCCTGGTTCGCCGCCCACGGATACGTTAGCGTCCGCGTCGATATCCGCGGCTTCGGCTCGAGCGAAGGCACGCCCCCTGACCGCGAATATTCCGAGCAGGAACAACTTGACGGCGAGCAAGTGATCGCCTGGTTAGCCGCTCAACCCTGGTCCAACGGCAAAGTGGGAATGTTCGGCATCTCCTGGGGAGGCTTCAATTCCATTCAGCTCGCCATGCGCCATCCGCCGGCGCTTAAAGCCATCCTCGCCGTCGATGCCACCGAAGAACTCTTCCACGACGACATTCATTACATCGACGGCATGATGCACTTCGACGAGTTCGAACTCAACATGGACCTCGCGCCCTCGATGACCGGCGCCCCCGACTACACGCTCGACGAGAAAATCCTCGGCCCGCGCTTCGAATCCGCGCCCTGGTCCCTGCTCTATCTCAAGCATCAACGCGACGGCCAATTCTGGCGCTCTCCCGTCCGCCCGCTCAGCGAAATTAAGATTCCTTGTTTCCTAATCGGAGGCCTACTCGACGGCTACCGCGACTCCATCCCTCGTTTTTTCGAGCAAATCAAAGCGCCGGTGAAAGCCATCATCGGCCCCTGGAATCACACTTTCCCCAACGACGCCGAACCCGGCCCTCAAATCGAATGGCGAGATCAAGCCCTTCGCTGGTGGGATTTCTGGCTCAAGAACCGCAACACCGGCATCATGGAAGAACCGCCGCTCTCCATCTACATGCAAGACTGGCACGCTCCTGATCCGCACCTGAAAAACGTGCCCGGGAAATGGCGCGGCGAAACCGGCTGGCCCCCGAGGTACATTGCCAACACCACCCTCTATCTCTACGACGCTCACGTGCTCTCTACCGAGCCCGCGAAACCTGCTGTCCACGAACTCCGTTATATTCCATCCGTCGGCGTGGAATCCGGATTCTGGTGGGGAGAGTTGCTCAGCGATCAGCGCCCGGTTGACGCCTTCAGCCTGACCTACGATTCCGCACCGCTTAAAGAAAATCTCACTATCCTCGGACGTCCCCACGCCGTGCTTCAGGCAAGTTCATCCGCTCCGCAAGCCGACTGGTTCGCGCGTCTTTCTGACGTGGCTCCCGACGGCACCGTCACCCAGGTCACCGGAGCCGGACTCAATGGCGCGCAGCGCGACTCCGCGTCCGAACCTAAAGCCTTAGTGCCCAACCAGACTTACTCGCTGGATATCGAAATGCATTTCGCCACTTGGACCTTTCCCAAAGGTCATCGCATCCGCCTCGCTGTCTCGAATGCGCTCTGGCCCATGGTCTGGCCAACTCCCTATGCGATGACGACTATGCTCCGACTCGGCGGCGACGCCGGATCCCGCATCACTCTGCCGCTAGTCTCACCTTCTATGTTTGCCGCGCCGCAATTCGCGCCCCCCGAGTCCTCCCAACAACGCAACGACATTCAGTCCGCAGGCTCTCTCTGGCCGGGGGATTGGAAAACCGAGCGCGACGAAGTCAATGCCAAAACAAAAGTGACTTGGACCGGTAAGTCCGAAGAAACCTACCCGTGGGGAAAAGAAACCGACTCCGAAAGCATAACCTACGTCGCCGACGACAATCACCCTGAAGCCAGCTCGGTTCAAGCTGAAGCTGAAATCGTCATGGCGCTGAAGCAACAAACCATAACCTGGCAAGGCCATCTCACGCTGACCAGCGACAGCCAGAATTTCTACTACAAGTACATCCGCCAGCTACTCAAAGACGGCCAGCCGATCAAACAGAAGACCTGGCAGGAGACGATTCCCCGAGACCATCAATGAGCGATTGCGGCGGCGTGCATCAGGGTTCCCGCAGTAACAAAGCCTGATTACCGAAGTTACATTCGCGGAGTTCTTGATTGCCGGTAGGCTAACGGTAGTGAAGAAGCTGTCCATGCGACCCTGTTTTCCAGCTAACTTGGTGGCTCTATCCTTGGGACTGACCGCCTTCCGCCCACCCCTGTCATTCGCTCAAGAACAATCGGACGGAAAGCGGAGGGTAGTTAGCAGGATAGTCCCAGCATATCCAGATCTAGCCCGGAAAATGCACATTCTTGGAACCGTCAAGGTGGAGGTCGTAGTCGCGCCTAGCGGAAAACTAAAGTTGGCGCAAGTGGTTGGCGGCAATCCCTTGTTGGCAAAAGCCGCGGTTGATGCCATAGAACAATGGAAATGGGGACCGGCTCCGCAGGAAACCAAAGAGCTCATCGAACTCAATTTTCATCCCTAGCGACGTAGGCTTGCCCCAGCCCACTCTTCAAATCCGCCGCCAGAAGTTGATGAAACAACTGTTCCCCTGCTTCCCGCCGCGCTGAGAGCCGTCCCGCCCTATAAGCCCGCGACTTCAGGCCCCTCTGCACCGCCTCGCAAATCCCCAAATCTTCCTCCTGCACTCGATTCCCCACTGCCACACTTTGCTCGTTGTAAGCCCGTGCCGCTTCGCTCACGTCGCCAAAGTAGAAATCGAAAATCACCCGGCAATGGTCGACATCAACGGGAATTACCAGATTCGTATCCAGATACCCTTCGTAGCAATTGAACATGAAATTCGGATGCAGCCAGAAATACCAGGCCCGGTCACCCCTCCTGGTCGTACCGGTGGCGGCATCCTCATCCGAACTCACCATGGGACTCGACTGCAAGCAATACCGGTCCCCGTTTTCGATCGTGTACTGTTTGTAATCCAAAACTGAGTTAAGCCCCTTATGCAGATGCGGTACGTGATATCCACCATCAAGATAGTTGTCGACAAACACCTTCCAGTTACAGTGGATGTCGTAACTATGACTCGCAAAGTAGTGCAGCTTACTCAGCCCAAGCGGAGCCACGCGCTTCAGCAGACCACCGAGAAACTCTGCCAGCGGAGCCGCCTCCGCATCGAGATTCACAAACACGAACTGCTCCCAGGTCGCCACTTTGACCGGAACTAGACCGTTGTCCTTGCGTTCGAAATTCTTCACCCCGTCGAACTCCGGCATCCCCTTGAGCGAGCCGTCCAGCCCGTAATTCCATCCGTGATAGGGACAATGCAAAATCGCTGCCTGCCCGCATTTCTCAGTCACCACCGCCGCCGCATGATGCCGGCACACGTTATAAAACGCCCGCAGCACGCCATCGTTCCCGCGCACCGCCACCAGCGGCTCTCCCGCCACCGTTGCCGTCACAAACTGGCCCGGTTTGTCCACCTCATCCACTCGCCCCATCACCTGCCAGGTTCGCGAGAAAACCGTCTGCTGTTCCAACTCGGCAATGCGCGCATCCACATACCACGGCGCCGGAATCGTCGATGCCTCCGTCAACGGCGCCGTCTCATCATAACTCGCTATAATCTGCTCCACCGTCATCCCGGCTTTCATGCCTTCTGCGCCGCCACTTGTGTTTTCTCCGACCCAATCGCCCGCCGCAACAGTTCAACAAACTGCTCCATGCGCGCTTCTTTCTCCTCCGGTACCGGGCCCGACTTCCGGAACAATCCCGGATCTAACTCCTCAGTAAGCAGCGCATCCTGAAACCGGTCCATGGTCCACTCCAGGATCGACCCGATCATGTCCACATCCAGATCCGACCGTAACTCTCCCCGCTTGGCTCCAAAGCTCACAAACTCACGCCATCCGTAAGGATCCTCCGCCACCAGAAATCGATTGATCTCCCGCCGCAGTGCCAGGTCCGTCCCATAATTGCCAATAAGATAAATTCGGTATGACGACCAGTTGTCTCGCACCATATTTTCCGTGCGGCCCAGCCAGTACCGCAGCACTTCAAAAAATCCCCGCTCCTGCGCCGCCGCCGGAGCCTGCATATATCTCGGAAACGACAGCACTGCCTTCTTGTAGGCCTCGAAAAACAACCCATCCTTGCTCTTGAAATGCTGGAACACCGATCCCTTGGCAATGCCTAACTGCGCCGCAATATCTTCTACTCGCGCCGCGCTATACCCGCGCTCGGCAAAATGCCTAATCGCAACCTCTACAATCCGCGCCCGTTTCGCTTCCGAGCGCGGGCGTGGTTTCCCGTCCCGCCTCATCTGCGTCGGTTTCGCCAGACTGCTCGTAATCCCTTCCATGGCCCAACTCCTCCCAAAGTCTTTGACCTTCGGTCAACGAACGATACAGTACCCGCAAACCATTTTTCAATGGCTTTTTGCGTGGGCTTTATTTAGTTTCTTCAACCGTGGTCGTTTCTTGCTTTGACCATCGGTCAGCCGTATGCTTAGCCGTCAAAACTCGCTTTACGATGTCGTCATCGTCGGCGCCGGTCACAACGGCCTCACCGCCGCCGCCTATCTCGCTCGCGCCGGATACTCGACCCTCGTCCTCGAACGCCGCGACATCGTCGGCGGCTGCTGCGTCACTGAGCAAGTCGCCCCGGGCTGTCGAGCCTCCACCACTTCTTACATCGCAAGCATGCTCCGCCCCGAAGTCATCCGCGATCTCCATCTCGCCGATCACGGACTGCGCATGGTCCCATGCGATCCCGCCCTCCAGGTTCCGTTCCCTGACGGCCATCTCGTCTCCTGGTGGTCGAATCGCGATCAAGTCGTCGAAGAACTCCGCAAGATTTCGCCCAAGGACGCTCGAACTTTCGTCCAAGTGGACGACCGCCTCAAGAAGTTGGCGCGCTATCTTCAACCCTTCTTTCTCGAACCTCCGCCCGAACCCGGTACACAATCCTTCGATGGATGGTCCGACCTGCTGCGCAGCGGTACACGCCTTCGAGGAATTTCCGCCACTGAAGTCTCACAGCTCGTCTCGCTCCTAACCGGCAGCCTCGGCGACTTCCTCGACCGCAACTACGAATCCGACAAAGTTAAGACTCTGTTTCTCGCCAACAGCGTCTACGGCAAACACGGAGGCCCATACCAACCCGGCAGCGCCCTCGGCCTGCTCTTCCACTTACTCAGCGGGGGAGAGCACGACCAACAAGGTTTCTACGGACACGTCATGGGCGGTATGGGCTCCATCACCGCCGCCATGGCCCAAGGGGCCCGAGCTTGCGGAGCAGAAATCCGCACCAGCAGTCCAGTCCTGCAGATCGAATCGCGCGATGGTCGAGTTCGCTCGGTCGTCCTCGAAGACGGCACCGAAATCCGCGCCCGCGTCGTGCTCTCGAACGCCGACCCCAAACGCACATTTCTAGGGTTGATTCCGGAACGTGATCTTCCTGGGGATTTCGTCCAAGCGATTCGCGGCATCAAAATGAACGGCCCCTGCGCCAAGGTCAACATGGTCCTCGCAGAAGAGCCACGCTTCACCGGCACGCCATCAAGCTACGATCCGCAACAGCGGTCACTTTTCACTCTTATCCCATCGCTCGAATTTGCCGAGCGCTGTTACGACATTGCCAAGTTTGGAGAAATTCCCGAGCAACTGTGGGTCGATTGCGTAATCGCTTCAAACGCCGACCCATCGCTCGCACCCGCCGGCAAACACGTCATGACCTGCTTCGTGCAGTACGTCCCCTACAAACTACGCCAGGGCACGTGGGACGACAATCGCGAACTGTTAGGCGACCGCGTGGTGAAGACGATCGCCGAGTACGCGCCCAATGTTCCGAGCGCAATCGTCGCCCGCCAGGTTCTCACGCCGCTCGATCTGGAACGCACCTATGGTCTAACCGAAGGCAACATATTCCACGGCGACTTGAATCTCGAACAATTGTTTTTCAACCGCCCCGTCGCTGGATGGTCACAGTACCGCACCCCCATTACCGGGTTCTACCTCTGCGGCGCTGGAGCCCACCCCGGCGGCGGCGTCACCGGAGCCCCCGGCCACAACTGCGCACACCAAGTTTTGCGGGACTTGAAAAAAGGCAAATTCAAGGAGGCGGTCGCCTGAGGAGGTGTCAGCACACGGGACCCGCGTCTCGCCCATCCAATCCGAGCGGCATGTCTCTGGATGAAAGAGCTCGAAGTAAGAATTACAGTTAAGCGAAAGGAGATTCCAAATGTCTGAAACCCCTCAGCAATACACCCAACGTATCCTGGCCAACGCCCAGGGACAAGACCCGATCAAGATTCAATCTGCCACGAACAAGAAACTAAATCACCTGGTCAAGGGCGTGCCCACCGCGAAACTCCGCAAGCGCCCCGCTCCCGAGAAATGGTCCGTCGCTGAGATTCTAGCTCACTTCGCCGACGTCGAAATCGTGATCGGCTGGCGCATGCGCTCTATACTCGGAGACCCCGGAACGCCCGTCCAGGCTTACGATCAGAATGCCTGGGTCATTGCTGGACACTACGAAAAACGCGATCCCCGCAAATCCATCGAACTGCATCGCGTCGTACGCGAAGCAAATCTTGCGCTCTTAAAGTCGCTTTCTCCCGATCAGTGGAAGCACTACGGCCAACATGCCGAGCGCGGCCAGGAATCTATCGAGCACATTGTCCGCATGGTCGCCGGACACGATATTAACCATATCCACCAAGTCGAACGTATCCTAACACCGGCAAAATGATCGCATCTCCTAGGAGTACTTATGCCCAAGCAAGGTATTCTCGAACGCCTGAAGCACGGACCCGTCCTGGGTGACGGCGGCTATTTGCTCGAACTGGAGAAACGCGGATGGGTTCGCCCCGGACCCTTTACCCCGGAAGTCGCCATCGTCTATCCCGACGCCCTCCGCGAGCTCCACATCGAGTTCCGTGAAGCAGGAGCCGAAGTCCTTCAGGCCCTCACCTTCTACGCCAGCCGCGACAAACTGGCTACTGTCGGCCTGGAAGACCGCGTCGAGGATATCAACCGCTCCGCCGTTCGAGTCGCCAAAGAAGTAGCCGGCGATCAATGCTTGGTCGCGGGCAATCTAAGCCTGACGTGGATGTACGAGCCGAACAGCCCCACCGCTGCCGACTGCGTCCGCCGAACCTTCGACGAACAACTCAAAGTCCAGTGTGAAGAAGGCGTCGACTTCATTATCGGTGAGACCTTTTCGTGGTTAGGCGAAGCGCTCCTCTGCGTCGAGCTAGCCAAGACCACCGGACTCCCCGTCATGGTCACCATCTGTTTCGAGAACAAAGATGAAACCGCGGAGGGAACCACCGCCGCCATCGCCGCCAAGACTCTCCTGGACGCCGGTGCCGACATTGTAGGCATGAACTGTCTCCGTCCACCGCAGCATTTACTTGGACCCATGGAACAAATGCGCAAAGCTGTCAGCGGCTATCTAGCCTGCCAGCCCGTGGCCTATCACACGCCAAAGGACCAGCCCGACTTTACCAGCCTCCCCGAATTCCCCTACGCCCTCGACCCACTTCAACTCACTCGTAAACAAATGGGAGACTACGCCCTGCAAGCCAAAGAGATTGGCATCAATTACATTGGCTCGTGCTGCGGATCGGTAGCCATGCACGTAAGAGAGATGGCCCGCGTGTTAGGCAAGCTTCCTGGTGAGAGTCGTATTTGGAAAAAAGGCGGCGCAAAACCAATGTCGGCTTACGAATATTACGACCACGATCATGCGCCGATGAAGTAGTAGCCTGCAAACAAAAAGCGCGGGAAGCATCTCGCTTCCCGCATCCCCTCGAAACACTCCTCGTCATTTCTGCGTAAACGGCAGCCCCGGCAACGTTTCCGTATGCTCGGACTGCACGGCGCTCAGCAGGCTCGGATCCAGCCCCAGAGCTTTCAGGATCGTGGGAGCAATCTGACGCGTCTCGACCTGGTCGTTAAAGGTTACTGGCTTATAGCTCGGGTTCGAGACAATCAGCAGCACGTTCCGGTCGTCGTAGGCAAAGCCGCCATGCTCGGCAACCTTGGCTGTTCCGCCCGTATAGATGACACCAACGTTCGGAGCCACGATGATGTCCGGAGTGCGGGAATCGGTGAGCGGATCGTTGAATTGCAGCGTGAGCGATGGGCCGGCGAAGATTTCTCCCTGCCCGAACAGGTTTTCATTCGACGCCAAGGCCAACGTCGCGACTGAGCTCTCCGTCTGGCTTTGATCGGTCAGCCAGAGCATCGAGATATCATCCTCATCGGCTTGCGCCACGGGCAATCCAGGCCCCACTCCAGCTGGTGAAAGGATCTGCGATGGCGGTTCATCCGTTGCAACATCTCCCGGAATTCGCAGCACGCGACTCGGATCAATCGGTGACTGCCCATGCTTGGCCGACACGATGATCAGTGTCGAGTCCAACAGCCCTTGCTTCGTCAATTCCGTCACCATTTGGCCAATCGCAGTGTCCACGTACTGGATTTCGGCGAGCAACGAATCGCTCGGCGTCCCCAGCGCGTCTACATAACCGCCCGTCAGTCCGAGCGATTTTTCCACCAGCTTCTCGCCCACGCTCACGGCCTGGAAGTTCATGCCAAACACGTTCGGCACCGGCGCGGAAGAGCTTCCATCGTGCGCCTTCCCATCAATCCAGTTCAGCACTGCTTGCACCTTGAACTGGTCGTAGCAGCGGATGTTCTGGAAACTGTCCGTCCACGCGTTGGTCGGCTGGGCCGCACCCGGATCGGGAAGCGGATTGCAACCCTGCACCGAAGGTATCGGCACTGGAATCGAGTTGATCTCCGGCGACCACAAATCATCGACGCCATCGCCACTCGGTCCATTGGTGAAGTCGTAGGACGGGTGCTTGTCCGACCACGCCGTGTAACCACCCGCATTCTTCACCACGTTGAAAATTGTGTTATCGCGAAGATAAGTGTGCGGATACACCGGCGCGCAGCCGTTCTTCGGATTGCGAGGCAGGTAGTCGGGATTGATCCCATTGGTCCCCGAGCTACCGTCCGGCTTTCCAGAGTCAAGTTTCTGATAGTTGTAGTCGATCTCTTCATCGAACCCAACCTGCGTGCCAATCACGCTCGGACAAAGCTTGGGCCCGCCGACGATCCCGTAGGGCGTCGTCTTCGCCGGAGGAGACAGCGCGCGATCATAGGTAACGTCATAGAAAATTCCCGACGAACGCGGCGTCCCGCCCGTGATCTGAGCCACCAGCCCAGGGAAGGAATCAGACGGCTTCGATGTCAGGGCTTGCAGGTAATGCACCCCGGTAGAAGAAAGCGTCGACAGATGCGGGCAGTACGTCTCATTCCCGTAAATCGGAACGCCCTTGACGCAATTGGCGAAATCGAGGGAATGCATGCCGTCAATGCTGATGAGCAAAACGTGTTGAATCTTGCTGTTTCCTTGTGCTGCGGCTGTTACTGAAAACAGGCTCGCCAGCGCCAAAGCAAGCAGCCCGAGGGGGAGAAAACGACGATCGGACACTTTTGGCCTCCTTGGATACAACGTGAGACCAAAGTATTTGCCACACGCGGGCGGCACAGGTTAATAGGGTGTAAATCACAGGTTAAAATCCTGTGAATGAGTCTTTGGAAGCGCAGCCTTGACGCGGAGGATCGGCAAGAATAGCCTAATTTTGATCGTTTTCCGATCGGCTAGTGAACGCGCCATGAATCTCTCCGCCTGGTTAATTCTCTTGGGAATTCCACTCTTGCAGACCGGAGAAAACCCCGGCGTCAAAATGACGATAGAGCACGGAAATAGCCTTCTGACCCAGCAGACCATCTATTTGCAGGGAGACCGGAAGCGAATGGACTTCCGGAATTCGTTCGGACAAAAGCAAGCGGATGGTTCCGTGCAACCGATCTACGGCCCGCACCTGGTTACCATCATACGGTGTGATCTCGGACAGGCCTTTGAACTCAATCTTGACGCTCGCGAATACACTGCAAGGCCATATCCGCCCAAGCCGTTCACCAAGAAAGAGGTGGAGGCGCGCGGGCTACAGACTTCGGCAAGGTACGTTTCCGATCAGCCGACGTTGCGAATCGAAGTAACAACCACCGATACCGGCGAGCGGAAAGAAATCTTCGGGGTTACTGCACGCCACGTGATCACAATAAGAAAGCAGATTCCGCTCGAAGGTTCCGTCTCCCAGCCGCAGGAATCGGTGACCGATGCCTGGTATGTCGATTCCAACTCCAACGCCATCGATCTCAGGCAGCGACTCTCCTGCGACCGAAAGTGGCCCGGACGAAAGCAAGGTTACGCTTACGTAACCGCTGGGAGACCACCTTGGGACAAGGCTGAATTCGTCACCATCGGAGAACCGGAAACCGGCTTCGCTCTGCAGTCTGTAATGACTACGAAGAGCACGCTGCCGGACGGGACTAAGAAGCAGTCCGATTCCAAGTTTGAAACGAAAGTGACCGAGTTCGAGGAAGGCCCGCTTGACCCAGCGCTTTTCGAGATTCCTCCGGGATTCAGGCAGGTGGAGCACATCGAGCGCAACCCGCCGCCGTCAGCGTTTGCCAGCCCACCCAAAGATTTCTGGCAACGGCTTAGGGACGGTGTGGCGGGCCTCTTCAGTCGATAATCGACCGATAGTCGGGTCGTTAATAATTAATGAGACGGCTACGGTTCCGCCATTTCCTGCAGCGGTTTCGCCAGGGGCACAGCGGCAGGCTTCTTTGCGGGGGTGGTGGTAATCACAATCACGCTGATCAGCACCAGAAGCGTTCCGAGCAAGGTTCTCGGACCGATCGTTTCGCCTCCCAGAAAATATCCGACGATCACGGCCACAACCGGATTGACGTATGCGTAGGTGCCAACCTTCGTGGGCGATTCGTGATGGATGAGCCAGACATAGGCGGTGAAACCAACGATGGAGCCGGCCACGATCAAGTAGGCGAGCGCATACCACGCGTGGGGAGAGACCGTTTGAATATGAAATCCGCGGAACTCGCCAAAAATTGCTGCCGTCAGGGCGAGCAGGATTCCTCCCGCGAGCATCTGCGCTCCGGCGCTCATAGGTTTCGAGGCGGGCAACGGGAGCTTGCGGGTAAGAACCGAGGCAATCGACCAGCTCATCGCAGCTATCACCAGCGCGACCGCTCCGGCACGATCGATCGGCGCTTCGCCGAAACTTACCGCGTGGCTCACGAGAACCCCAACGCCTCCGACCCCTACCAAAAGCGCCACCGCAAGCCGGACCGTAAGCTGCTGGGTGCGGAGAAAAATAATCTCCGAAAGCGCCATGAATACCGGGATGGTCGCCAGCATCACAGCGGCAATTCCGGAAGGCACCCGCTGTTCAGCCCAGAACAGCAGGCCGTAATCGAGTACAAAGATGCAAACCGCGAGAACCGAAGCGGCGGCCCACTCGCGGCGCGACGGCGATGGAGTACCCTTCAGGCGCATCCATGCGAAGAGCACGACTCCGGCAATGAAGAAACGCATGCTGGCGAGAAGAAGTGGCGGAACCTCACGCACACCCACGCGGATAGCCAGGAACGTCGAACCCCAGACGAAATAAATGATGCCGAAAGCCAGCACGGTCTTCCACGCCGGAGGACGCACCGTTGCTTCCATGAGAAATAGATCACCGGGAAGGCGGCAAGGACGCAGAGTTTTTCTGGGTGAATGAGCTTTCCAAATACCACTTCCCTCACGAACTCCCGATCCAAATCCCCACCGCGAATACCAGCACTCCACCTACCACGACCTGAAATGCCGCCGACAACAGCGGAGTATCCATATACCGGTTCCGAATCCAGGCAATCGTGGCTAACTCTATGGCCACGATAATTACCGCCGCGACAAACGCCACATGAAAATCTTTAATCAGGAACGGAAGCGTATGTCCAATCCCGCCTGCCGTCGTCATCAATCCCGTCACCGCACCGCGGAGCACTGGACGCCCGCGCCCCGTCAACGATCCATCATCCGAGAGCGCCTCCGCGAACGCCATCGAGATTCCCGCACCGACCGATGCCGCGAGGCCTACGAGAAATGCATCGTTACTGCTCCTTGTCGCAAACGCCGCCGCGAACACAGGAGCCAGCGTCGAAACCGACCCATCCATCAGCCCGGCCAGCCCCGGCTGCACAATCTGCAACACAAACAAGCGTCGCTGCGCTTCGTCCTCCGTCTTTTTGACCGTCTGAGTGATACTCTCCGACAGCGCCTCCGCCGCCACCTGGTGTTTGCGTTCGACCTCCTCCAGATCGCCCAGCAGTTTCCGGACCCCCGCATCCGTCACCTGCCCCATCCCCTTCTGATAGAACTGGCGTGTCTCCAGTTCCATGATCTCCGCTTGCTTGCGCACCTCGGCGATCTTTAAAGGACGCGTCAGCCAGAACGGCCTGCGGTGCACAAATCCCTTCACGTCCTGCCGCCGGATCAGCGGAATGTGTTCCCCGAAGCGCTCCCGATAGGTCGCGATCAGCGACGCCCGATGCCCCGACTCCTCCGCGCCCATGTCATCGAAGAGTTTGGCCGTTGCCGGATACGTCTCCCGCAGGCCATCGGCGAAATCCGCATACACACGACCGTCTTCTTCTTCCAATGAGATCGCCAGCGCCAGAATTTCGCGCTCCGACAAGTCTTTAAAGTTTCGCGCCATGCCGACAAGTTTACTGTTTCCGGAGTGAGTTTCAAGGATTACGTCCGAGCCGTGCGCATCGCGGGGCCAATCGCCCTGCCCAGGGGCAACTCTTGCCTCCGCCAGTCCTGCAGTTCTTGCCCACTAGCTTCAGCGTCGTGCCCTGTATCCGGAAGCGATTCTCCGCAACCACCACAAGATGCTCCACCGGGCCAGCCGCACCATTGCTGTGAGCCAATGGTAGCGAGCGTGCTACGGCACCACCGGGTTCACTCGGAACTTCGCCAGCGGCTAGCCACAACTTCCGCGGGCGGATCCCCCGAGGAACGTTTCGTCAACTTTTACATCGAGGTACATCAATGTCCATCTCCGGGATTTCAAGCAGCAGCTTCAGTCAAAGACCGCTCAACGGCACCAGCACACTTTACCAACAGCAATTGCAACAGCTCGGACAGGCTCTCCAGTCTGGCAATCTCTCGTCGGCCCAGTCCGACTTCGCCACCCTGCAGCAAGCCTTTTCGCAGCCTTCCACCACTTCTGGCAGCACCACTGGCAGCACTTCCGGCACAACTTCCAGCCCTGTCAATCAAGCCTTCACCCAGCTCGCCTCCGATCTCCAGTCCGGCAACCTTTCCGCCGCGCAAAAGGATTTTCCCGCCGTTCAGCAGGATCTCAAGGGCTATGCCTCTCCCCCGACCAACATCTTCCACCATCGCAGCGCTCCCTTCAGCGCAGGCGGTCCGGCCACCGGAGGCGTAGGTAGTAACCCCACCAACCAGAACCTCAATCAACTCGCGCAGGGTCTCCCGTCCAGCACGCCTGCCGGGGCACAACAGGCCTACGCGACCCTGCAGCAACAATTTCAACAGTTCGCTTTGGGCAGCGAAGACTCCGAGGAGATGAGCAATCTGCCCGTCTCGCTGGTAGCCTGATCAGCCCGTGTAGTGCAAACACTCTTGTCCGCGCCGCTCCCTGAACGGCTCTAATTAAGAGTGCCCAATAGAAAAGGGCGCGGAAGCAACTCCGCGCCCTTTCCCAAGAACCGAAAACCAGCTATCAGCCGTGCGAAAGCCCGTTCTGACAGCTGATTGGCCGATTTCTGTTAGGCGATAGCCGAGAGCTCCTACCGCGCTGCCCGAGCTGCCTCGATCGCAGCGCTCAGCTCGTGCTCCGCGGCCCGCAGATGCTCTTCCGCCTTCGCGCCATGCCCGGCCATATCGTAGTGGTTGGCGGCGCGGGCTTTGTCCATCTCTTTGATCGCTTCCAGCGTGTGGTTATGGGCCGCTGCCAGGTCGGGCCAGTCATGAACCTTTTCGGCAACGGCGATTCCGGCAACAAACGACAGGCACACAGAAAGAACGGCAATTGCAATCGCTTTCGTCATAAATTCTCCTCTTAATGTTGTGGATTAGTTTCTTCCGGGCGCGCACGGATATTCGTCATTTTCGCTAACCACAACCCTCCTGTCAAAACGAAAGACGCGCGTCTTAGTGTTATGACAGGTTCGTGGGACCCATGTGACGCGGACGCTCGGAAGTCATCACCGACTCAGGCCCGGGCCGCGGCTGGTTCAGCGCGATGACAAACTCCCGGCCGCAGTGCGCGCACTTCGCCGGCGAAAACAGGATCATGGTTCCCGACCACTGGTGGATAGCTTGCTTTTGGCAGTGTGGGCATTTGATCAGATGTTTGTCGAAACCAAGATTGATAAGATCGCCTTCGGACATGGCTGAGATCCTGTGAGCTGCACTGGCGAGCAATGGTTCCGATTCGAGGACCATCCTCGCATGACTCTCACGCTATTCCCAAGCTGGCCATGTGTCGGTACGCTGGGCAACTGTCGAGCGTGCCCTGGCGCGCACAGCAATTGTTCCGACTGGCTCGCCATTCTTTCATCTGCAACCGCATGAGTTCGCGGCACTCACAGGCATGGTTCGGCGTTTTTAGCGTTTGGCGTCTCAGCTCGATTCCGTCGGGTTACATCCTGGCGTGATCCAGGTCACAGCCTTGTGCCCGCCACTTTCGTTACAGTATGGTCAACATGGGCGGATTTTCCATTCTCACCAACCGCAAACGCGCCATCGTCGCATTGGTGCATTCCGTCGTGTTCCTGCTGGTTGCGGTGCGGCAGATGGTTGCGGCTAATCCCACTGCTGGCATCTGGGTAGCGTCCACAGTGTCGCGAGGCACGTGGATTCTCTGCGGGATCTTCGCTATCGTCTCCACCATTCTTTTGTGGCTCTTCGTAATTTCCCGGGGATGGATGGAAAAAATCTATTTCGGATTCTGCACCATAAGCGCCAGTTCCGGACTGCTCCGAACCGCCGCTGGCGACCAGGCGTTTCACGCCGGTCTCTATATACGGGTGGTCATGCTGGTCAGCGCGGTTCTGGTGGGGCTGCTGATCGTTAGAATGCACTCGCGAATGCACTTGCGCGAACAAGCAGAGTCCGCCGAAACAGTGAAGGCAGAATCCGCATCCGAGTTGGCGTAGGAGCGAATCCGCCATTGCGGGGGCGTTCGCCTACGTGCGATGAACGACCTCGAAGTGGGCTACATACTCATCGAATGCGCTCAGGACTGCGCGTGCTTCCGGTTCCACCACGGCCTTCTCAGAGGTCGCTCCGGCAAATCTGCGGACGGCCTCCATCGACTCCCACAGCGTGAGCACGACAAATTCAGCCGCGCCGTTAACTGCGCGTTGGAGTAAGTATGCCCCACGATGTCCTTCGATCGCGGAGAGTGCGGGGAAGACTTTTATTTTAGCGTGGGCAACATATTCGCCCGATTTCTCGACAGTCGCGCGCCCACGCCACATCCGCAAGATCATGCCTTTATCTTTTGCTTGATTTTGCTCTGGGGATGAAGCCCCTGGGTCGGCTGCGTTTGAAGACACGCTATGCCTTGTTTTGCTAGTGGCCGCTGCATTCGGCCTGATGGGCGTCGCCGAGTCTTCTCCGGCAACCGTCTTCCATTCCCGCACATGCCATCGCTTGACAGCCCCACTGGTGACATACGGATCAGCTCGGGCAAAATTCTCAGCGACCTCGGGCGAGTCGCCCTTGAACAGCAACACGGCGCCGTCGACCGGATTCGACAGCGCGCCACCCAACACCAGTTCACCGCGCTCGCTTGCCTGCCAAGCCTTTTCGAGGTGCGCATCCCGAAACTCCGCGCGCCTGGAGACGTAGTCCTCACCAACCTCGTAGAACAAAAGGTAATGCATCGAGAGTATCGCTCCTTATCGTAGTAAATGCGGTATTGGTTGTTTGCGGAGGGACCCGGCCTTTGGGACTCGGCTCAATTTGAAGCTGAGACACTCCCAAACTCTCCTACACCACAAAATACTTAGCTCCCGGATGATGCACCACGATCGCCGAAGTACTCTGCTCCGGCTCCAGCAGGAAGCCCGAAGTCAGCCGCACGCCTACGTTCTCTTCCGGCTTTAGCAGTGCGAACAGCTTTGTCTGATCCTCCAGATTCGGACAGGCGGGATAGCCGAAGGAATAGCGCGAGCCGCGATACTTCTGATGAAACAGATCGCGGATGTGCGGAGAGTCTTCGGCTGCTATGCCTAACTCTTCGCGCATCTTCTTATGGTGGAATTCGGCCAGCGCTTCGGCGGTTTCGACACTTAGGCCGTGGAGATAGAGATAGCGGGTATATTCTCCGCCTTCGAAGAGGCGCTGCGTCTCTACCGACGCCTTCGGGCCGATCGTCACTAGCGACAGGCCTAGGACATCCATCTTGCCGGAGGACGGCGCGGCGAAGAAGTCGGAGATGCATAGTCGGCGACCTTCTTTTTGGCGGGGGAAGGTGAAGCGGAGGAGTTCTTTCGGTTGCGAGACGGAGCCTGTGGTGCACGGGCGAGGACGCCCGTCGCTCCATTGGCTTGGGTCGTAGACTACTACGTCGTTTCCTTCGCCTTGTGCTGGAAAGTATCCGTAGACTACTTTCGGCTCGAACCATCCGGCCGTTATTACATCCTCTTCCAGCTTCTTTTTGATCGGACGGTACTTTTCTTCCACCAGTCTTGCGTAATCTTCCTGCGACGCGGTCTTTAGCTGCCACTGATTCTTGAACAGGGCGGTGTCGTTTATGTAATGGAAAATCTCTTGCAGGTCGTAGTCTTTGACCACACGGACTCCCCAGAACGGAGGCTCGGGAATGTTTGGCGCATCGGTCACTACGGCGCTGCGCTCGGAGAATACTGGGCCCGTCTCTTCATCGACCGCTGCCGCCTTCGCATATTCTTTCACCGTGCGACCGTCTTTCAGGCGCGCTTCGCGCTTGCCGTCTTCTGACGCCAGGTCTTCCATTACGTGCAGGCCGGCGAAGGCGTCTTCTCCGTAGAACACGGCATTCGAATACTCACGGCGCAGATCGTCTTCTACATACTTCCTGGTCAGGGCTGCGCCTCCGCAGATCACCGGGAACTCCAGCTTCTGCCGTTCCAGTTCCTGGATGACGTACTTCATCTCCAGCGTCGACTTGACCAGCAAGCCGCTCAGGCCGATGGCGTCGGCCTTGTGCTCCTGCGCAGAGTGGATGATCACGTCGCCCGCCTGCTTGATGCCCAGGTTCACAACCTTGTAACCATTGTTGGATAAGATGATGTCGACCAGGTTCTTTCCTATATCGTGCACGTCGCCCTTCACCGTGGCTAGCACGATGGTGCCTTTTTGTTGCGAGCCGGTTTTCTTTTCCATCTTCGGTTCTAGATAGGCTACCGCTGCCTTCATTACTCCCGCGGAATCCAGCACCGACGGCAGCTGCATCTTGCGGGCTCCGAAGAGGTCGCCTACCGTCTTCATGCCGTCGAGCAGCACCGTGTTGATCAGGTCGAGCGGCGTGTACTCCCCGAGGGCTTCTTCCAGCAACTCTTCCAGGCTGCGCTTGGTTTTGCCCTCACCCACCGATTTCTCGCCGTTGATGATTGCGTACTTCAGCTTGTCTTCGATCGAAAGCGTTTCAACGTGCGCAGTGGTCTGCGATTGCGCCTTGCCTTTCATGCCGGTGAAATGCTGCATGTACACCTGCAGCGGATCTCCGTTGGAGCGGTCCTGGTAAATCAGCTTGCGCGCCAGTTCCACTTCTTCGGATGGAATCTTGTACAGCGGGTAGATTTTGGTGTAGTTGACTATGGCTACGTCCAAGCCGTTTTCGACCGCCTCGTGCAGAAAGACCGAGTTCAGGACGCGGCGCGGATATGCGTCCAGGCCGAAGCTGATGTTGCTTACACCTAGCACCGTCTTCACTTCCGGCAGTTCTTCGCGGATGCGCTTCACCGCCTTCAAGGTTTCGATGCCAGCCGAGCGGTATTCTTCCTGGCCCGTAGAAATCGGGAGCGTCAGCGTGTCGAAGAGCAGGTCGACGGGGCGGATACCGTACTTTTGCGTGGCCAGATCGAAGATGCGATGCGCGATCGCAACTTTTTTGTCGGCGGTCAGGGCCATGCCTTCTTCATCGATGGTGAGCGCGATTACTCCCGCGCCATAGCGCTTCGCCATGGGCAACACTTTCGAGGTGCGCTTTTCGCCGTCTTCCAGGTTGATGGAATTGATGATGGCTTTGCCGGGAATACGCTTCAGCGCCTCTTCCACCACGTCGGCTTCGGTGCTGTCGATCAGGATCGGCGCGGGCACTCGGGTTGCGATTTTTTCCAGGATGGCGGAAATGTAGCCCTTCTCGTCCTCGCCCACGATGGCGCAGCACAGGTCGAGCATGTGCGAGCCTTCATTCGCCAGCTTTTTCGCCAGCGTCAGAATGTCGTCGTATTTTTTGGCCTGCACCAGCTTGCGGAAATGATCGACCCGCGTGGTGGTGTTCATCTCTTCCGCGACTATCAGGGGCTTCGGCTCCAGATCTAGCGGGACCGAGGTGTAGGCGCTGGACGCCGCGCCTACCGGCTTCACGTCCCGCTTCGCCGGCTCTATTCCGGTCACGGCATCGACTACGGCTTTCAGATGCTCGGGAGTTGTGCCGCAGCATCCGCCTACGATGCGCACACCGTAGTCTTTGACAAAATGTTTGTGAAACTCAGCGAGATCCTTCGCCGCGAGCTTGTACACGGCGTGTCCGCCCACGTTTTGCGGGAGTCCTGCATTCGGCAAAACCGAAATATGCTTGGTGGAGTTCAGGCCCAGATAGCGGACGGCCTCGTTCATCTCCGCTGGACCGGTGGCGCAGTTCAGGCCGATTATGTCTATGTCATAGGGCTCTAGCGAGGTTAACGCCGCGCCGATCTCGGTCCCGAGCAGCATGGTTCCGGATTCCTGCAGCGTGACCTGTACCTGTACTGGCAGGCGCTTTCCCGCTTTGCGCATTGCCTCCAGCACGGCTACCGTGGCTATCTTTGCCTGCAGCAGATCCTGACACGTCTCAATCAGCAGCACATCGACGCCGCCCTCGATCAGCGCTGCTGCCTGCTCTTCATAAGACGCCAGCATCGCGTCCCAACCGATGTGGCCGAGCGAGGGCAATTTTGTTGTGGGTCCCATCGATCCGGCTACGAAGCGCGGTCTGTCCTTCGTAGAAAATTGCAGCGCTACTTCTCTTGCTAGCTGCGTGGCCTTGAGGTTGATCTCGCGGACTTTGTCGCGCAGATCGAACTCGCCTAGAACGAGGCCCGTCCCGCCGAAGGTGTTCGTCTCTACTATGTCGCAGCCCACTTGGAAAAAGTCCGCGTGAATGTCACGGATGATGTCGGGACGGCTTAGGACCAGGACTTCGCTGCAGTTCTCTTTGCCCCAATAATCGTCCAGAGTGGGGTTACGCTTCTGGATGTTGGTGCCCATGGCGCCGTCGTAGACTACGACGCGTTCTTTCACGAGTTGGAGGAAAGCGGACATCAGCTGTGGGTCGTGACCTCAGCGGCTAAAGCCGCACCTTCAAACAAGCCAGTTACCGCAGCGGTAAACGGCTGCGCCACCCAAAATCAAGTGCAAAAACAGATTCATAGCGGGCTCTACCGTGGTATCCCACCCTTGCGAACGCGCAAGGATGGGGCACCCAGTCTTTTAGCAGCTTCCTCCGTTCGCGAGCATTCGTAAAGGCGCGAACGACCAACGACCAGCGACTATCGACCGGTCCCATACAACAACGCCGGTCCCAACTCGGGACCGGCGTTTGGCAGAAAATCTTGAAGTTCGTTAACTCCCCGTCACGCCCGCATCCGTTTCCGATTGCGCAAACACCTGATTGGCCCCCATGTGCGCTGGGGCCGGCGCCAGCATCTGTTCTTTTCGGTAAATCAGATTGCTGGCATTGAAGCTCGCCAGCTCAAATCCATGGCCATGCGTAATCGCATCGGTCGGACACGCCTCCACACAATACCCACAAAATATACAGCGATTGTAATCTATGTTGTAGACACGGGCGTAACGTTCGGCACCTGAGACTCGGGTTTCAGCGGTGTTTTCCGCGGCTTCTATGTAGATGCAATTGGCAGGGCAGGCGGCGGCGCAGAGAAAACAGGCTACACATTTTTCCAGTCCGTTTTCGTCGCGCTGCAGGACGTGCATGCCGCGAAATCGTTCCTGAAATTTTGCGCCTTTCAGAGGGCCGGGACCGTCGGGATAGTTCTCGACGATGGAAGGCTGGAACATCTCCTTCAGAGTGATGGTCATTCCCTGAGCGATGGCCCCGATGTTTTTGATCACGGACATGTTTTATTAGTATAGCGGATGTTGGGCGGAGAGGCAGCTGTCGGCCTTCTTCTCTCAGCTTTTAGTTTTTAGCCTTTGGCTTTTGACTTAAGAACAACAGCTACCAAGGACTGCGGCACTTTCGAGGACGTGGAAATCTTCTTTTAATGATTGAGACTCTACTGGTACGCTGCGTCGCGCTGGCGCAAGAGTGGCGTTTCAATTTATGGCCTGCCGTGGTCTGCGTTCTTCTCTCCTTATTTTCCTTGTCGTCTTCTTCGCGCTGGTGGTCGGTTTCGGCGGCGAATTATCGAGCCGCGCTTTCGGTCAGGAGTCTAGCGGGGCACCAACGCACTCGGCTTCTCAAACGCACGATGAAGATCGCGACGGGGATCGTCCTTATCTGCGGGATGATATGCGCTGGAACTGGAACCAGCGCGGGCGGACTGTGCCTGGGGCCTCGTCTGCGGCGGGACTGCGGTTCCGGGCTTACCAGCAGAAGATGGCTATGCGAGCATGGCGCGCGGCTGCGGCTGCAAATTCAGCACTTCCTCCTGCGTCCTTATCCACACACCTACTCAAGCGGAGCTTAGGTGGGGCACCCGCAACGCTTCTACCCGTTTCGGGCTCTACGGTGTGGGCGCCTTTGGGTCCGGCTCCGCTGGCTTCCGATGCTACGGGCGATGGAATGCAGGATTACAACTGGGTCTCGGGCCGCGCTACGTCCGTGCTCATTGATCCGGCGGACAGCAGTGGAAACACGGTGCTGCTGGGCGGCGCTTATGGCGGGCTTTGGAAATCCACGAACGCGGGCAGTCTGAATTCCAATCCTGCCTCGGTTACATGGCGGGCATTGATTGACGATCAGCCCACGCTGGCGGTAGGCGCGATTGCTTTGCAGCCGGGAAACAGCAACGTCATTCTGGTCGGGACCGGGGAGACGAACAGTTCGGGCGATTCTTATTACGGCCTGGGAATTCTGAGGTCCGCGGATGGAGGAGCGACTTGGACGCAGATCCAGACTGCGGGGACGGGTCAATCCTTTCTGGGGATCGGTTTCAGCAAGATCGCGTTCAACACGGCGAATCCCAACTTGGTGGTGGCGGCGACGGCTGGAGACAACGGGCTTTACTTTGGCCTGGAAGAGGATGGGGACTCGACGGCGCGCGGACTTTACTTCTCGCAGGACGGAGGGGTGACGTGGAACCGCGTCATCCTGTCGGACGGCGCGATTTCTGCCTCGGCCACGGCGGTCATTTACAACGCTAGTCAAGGAACGAGCGGGACTTTCTATGCATTCATCCGGCGTCATGGGCTGTACTCCTCGACCGACGGGCAGCATTTTACGCGGCTGGCTACGCAACCGACGGTGGGTCTTGCGTCCGCAAACTGCCCGGCTGGCTCGAACTCGTCGAGTTGCCTGATCTATCGCGGTGAGTTTGCGGTCGTGCCGGGACGCAGCGAGATGTATGTGTGGGTGGTCGATGTACAACCGGACGACAACGGGAATCCAGCGCCCACCGACGAAGGGATTTGGCAATCGACTACGGGCGGAACGAGCTGGACACAGATTCCAGACAACGGCATCACGAACTGCGGTGACAGCGCGTTTGGACCCAACAGCGGCTGCGGGGTGGAGCAGGGTTGGTACAACCTGGACTTGGCCGCGATCCCCGATGCGGCGGGAACCGATATTTACGCGGGTGCGATCAATCTTTATAAGTGTACGTTAGCGGGGGGCACTACCTGTACACAAGGCGACTGGATCAATTTGACGCACGCGTATGGGTGCAGTCCGCTGGCGGCCCCGGCGCATGTGCATCCGGACCAGCACGGAATCGCGTTCATGGTCGTCGGCGACACGGCACCCGGCTATTTCGCGCATGATGGCGGAATCAGCCGGACGCTCGATGGCTATGCCGGGCTGAACACGGGGAGTTGCTCCGGGACAAATCAGTTTGACAGCCTGAGCCAGACGCTGGGCTCAATGACGGAATTCGTTTCGGTCTCGGTAGACCCGACCGACGCGGACATTCTACTGGGGGGAACGCAGGATAACGGCTCGCCGAAAACCAGCACCGCGACCAGCAGCAGCACCTGGCAGAATGCGCTGGGCGGAGATGGCGGATTCAATGCGATCAATCCTACAAACTCCGACGAGTGGTTTGCTTCGAATCCCTACGTCACGATCATGAAGTGTGAGTCGGGAACGGCGTGTAACGACAATAGCTTTCTTCAGATCGTCGGCTCCAACAATCTGGGCGGAGACCAGGGCGCTTTCTATAGTCCCTACATTCTGGATCCGCAGAATTCTAGTCAGATGCTGGTGGGCACCTGCCGGGTGTGGTCGATCAGCACGAATGGAACGGCTCCATTACAACTGAGCAATGACTTCGAGACGTTGGGAACGGGCGTGTGCACGGGCGATGAGATCAACCTGGTCAATGCTCTGGCGGCGGGCGGTCCCACAGCGAACGGCGATTCTACGGTGGTGTATGCGGTGACGAACGGATACGGGCCGTTGAGCGGGTTGCTGGGCGGCGAGGTATGGGTCACGACCAGCGCGGGCGTCACGTTGATGACGAATGTTACACAGAATGCAAACCAGAATGTGAATCCGAACGGGTATGCGATTTCGGCGGTTGCGATGGATTCGTCGGATGCGACGGGCAACACGGCGTATGTGGGGATCATGGGATTCAGCACGCCGGGTTTTCCAACCTCGCACGTGTGGAAGACTACGAATGCGGGGGCGAGTTGGACGGACTGGACCGGGACGGGAGTGACGGAGCTGCCGGACAATCCGGTGAACGCGTTGCTGGTGGACTCGCAAGCGGGGCAGATTTACGCAGGAACCGATGTCGGAGTTTTTGTAAGTTCGACGAGCGCTCCTAGTTGGACCGAAGTTGGTCCAACGCCCGGACCGGGCGTGTCGGGATTTCTGCCGGACGCTCCAGTGACGGCGCTGCAACTTTTCAATCCTGATGCGGGCACGAAAACGCTGGTGGCGTCGACGTATGGGCGGGGCATTTGGAACTACGCCCTAGTGACGTCGCCAGATTTTTCGATTGCGGTGACGGCGACTCCGAACACGACGGTGGTGAATCAGAACGTAACCTGGAACGGGACGCTGACGGCTTTGGACGGATACGGCGGGAGCGTGACGGTGACTTGTACGGCGGGGGCTCCTGGGACATGTAACATTTCACCGCCGACGGTGACGCCAACGGCGGGGGGAACTGCGTTCACGGTGACGCTGGGCAGCTCGACGACAGGGACGTTCAATTTCACGATCCAGGGAACGGACGGGACGTTGACGCACGCGACGCCGACAGAAACGCTGACCGTGGGAACGGCTCTGGCTGCTGATTTTGCGATTGCGGTGACGGCGGCTCCGAATACGACAGTGGTGAATCAGGACGTAACCTGGAACGGGACGCTGACGGCGGTGAACGGGTACAGCGGAAGCGTGACGCTGACTTGTACAGCGGGAGCTCCGGGGACTTGTGGGATTGTGCCGCCGACGGTGACGCCAACGGCGGGGGGGGCTGCGTTCACGGTGACGCTGGGCAGCTCGACGACAGGGACGTTCAATTTCACGATCCAGGGAACGGACGGGACTCTGACGCATGCAACGCCGACGGAGACACTAACGGTGACGGGAATAGCTTCGGGCTTTACGTGGACGGACACGGGCAGCGCGACGGCTTCGGTACTGGCAGGACAGAGCGCCAGCTACACGTTTTCGGCCGCTCCGGTGGGAGGCGGGTCGCTCAGCTCGGCGGTGAGTTTTGCGTGCTCGAACCTGCCGGCGCTGACTAGTTGCGAGTTTAGTCCGGTGTCGATTGCAGCGGGGGCGGGAACGACTGTAGTGACTCTGACAATTTGGACCTGTGGGCCGAACTTGCCGACGCTGTGCCCAACTGGGACGGGCGGGGATGCCCGTCCCTACACAAGCGCTCGTCCCTCCCCCTTGCCATTCTTCACATTTGCTTGGTTCGTGGTGGCTGGGATTGTGGGGATGGGGCGAAAGAGACGCGGCAAACCGCGTCTCTACTGTGGGGTCGCTGCTATTGGTTTGGGGCTGGGATTGATGGCGGAGCTTTCTTGCGGCGGGGTCGCGGGTGGCAGCGGTACCACCCCGCCGCCGGTGACGGTCACAGTGAATCCGGGATTGGCGACTTTGTTTGCCGATGAAACGGGTAACTCGTGGCCGGCGGGAGCTACTCAGCAACAATTCACGGCTACAGTGAACGACTCGACTAACCAGAGCGTGACTTGGGCGGTCACGGGCGGGAGCGGGAATGGTACGGTGAACGGGACGGGGCTATATGCGGCGCCAGCGGTCGCGCCGAACCCGGCAACGGTGACGGTAACGGCCACATCGGCCGCGGCTTCGACTCCAGGATCAACTTTTGTGACGGTGGCGACGCCGACAGGGGTGGGAGCGTCGCAGATAATGGTGACAGCTACGGCCGCGGGTGGAGCGGCGCATGGAGATGTGGTGACTTTGACGGTGCAGTAAGGCAAGCTGTCGTCCTATCGGCGAGACGCGGAGGACGCGGAAAGAAACATCGTTGCTTGTACGGGGCGCGGACATCATGTCTGCGCCTTTTTTCGCGTCACATCGTCATGTTCTTGCGTCACGGTGCGAGGACGCAGTGTGAGGTAGGATCATTTTCGGTGGACGCTGCCGTGCTTTGCACGGCTTGGACGGGCGAAACGTTTGTCCCTCCACTGAAAATCAAAGGCGCGGGCGCGGGCGCCACACGAGCACTTATGACCTATGACATTGCGGTGATTGGCGGGGGAATTGTTGGGCTTTCGTTTGCCATGCAGGTGGGCGAGCAGTTTCCTCGCCTGCGGGTGGTCGTGCTCGAGAAAGAAGCTGGTGTGGCTCGGCATCAGACGGGGCACAACAGTGGGGTGATCCACAGCGGCGTTTATTACAAGGCCGGATCGCTGAAGGCGCGGTTGTGTGTGGCGGGGGCGCGGGAGATGGTGGAATTCTGCACGCGACATGGGATTCCGCATGAGGTATGCGGAAAATTGATTGTGGCTATCAACTCGGAAGAGGCGGCGCGATTGGATGATTTGCTCGCGCGGGGCGTGGCGAATGGGCTCGAGGGTTTGCGGTTGCTGGAACGCGAGGCGATGCTGGAGATCGAGCCGCATGTGGGCGGCGTTCGGGCGCTGCACGTGCCCTCGACGGGGATCACGGATTACGCGGCGGTGACGGCGAAGTATGCGGAGATCGCTGCCGCACATGGGGCGGAGGTCAAGACGGGTGCCGCGGTCGTGGGCTTCGATCGGACTTCCGATGCAAAGTCGGGCGCCGTGGTGGTCTTAACACGAGCGGGAGATTTTTCGGCTCGGTATGTCGTGAATTGCGCGGGGCTGTATAGCGATCGGGTGGCACGTATGGCGGGAGACGATCCGGGGATGATTCTCGTTCCGTTTCGCGGTGAGTATTACGACCTGGCGGCGGCGCGGCAGGAGTTGGTGCGGGGGTTGATTTATCCGGTGCCGGATCCGCGGTATCCGTTTCTCGGCGTGCACTTCACCCGGCGGATTCAGGGGAATGTGGATGCGGGGCCGAATGCGGTGTTGGCGTTCCGGCGCGAGGGATACCGGTGGCGTGATTTTGATTTGGGCGAAACCATGGAAGTGTTCATGGACGCTGGGTTTCGGGCGATGGCGCGGCAGCACTGGAAAAACGGGCTGGCGGAGTTTGGGCGGTCGTTGCGGAAGCGGGAGTTTGTGCGTTCCTGCCAGCGCTTAGTGCCTGAGGTACGGATGGAGGATATGAGGCCGGGCGGGTCGGGAGTGCGAGCGCAGGCGGTGGCGGCGGATGGCGCACTGGTGGATGACTTCCGGTTTGTCGGGCGAGAACGGTTCTTACATGTGCTGAATGTACCTTCTCCGGCGGCGACGGCTTCCTTGCCGATTGGGCGGGAGATATTGAAGATGGTGCCCGCAGAGGTTACGGGATAGGAAGGTTTCGAGGTTTTAGGGTTTCAGAGTTTAAGGGAGGCCGTACGTCGTTGCGGTGCCCGGCGTCGTGTAATCTGGTGGGTTCCGATTGCAGACGGTTGGGAAAGCTGTTTTTGGAGAATTCTCATGGTGCAGAGTTCGAGTTCGAAGAAGAAAGTGGCGGTTTTGGGCGCGGGGAAGATGGGGTCGATTTTGCTGCAGTCTTTTTTGCGCGATGGATTGCTGTCGCCGGGGCAGACCTGGGCAACGGTGGCGCATCCGGAGCGGGCGCGGTTGCTGAAAGAGAAGTTGAAGGTGCACGCGGGCACGGATAACGCGGAGGCGGTGAAGAATGCGGACATTATTTTTCTTTGCGTGAAGCCTCAGGTGGTCGCGGACGTGGTACGGGAGATTCGCGCGCACTTGAATGGGAAGCAGTTGGTGATTTCGGTGGCGGCCTCGGTTCCGACGGAGATGATTGAGCGGGCACTGGAGAAAGAAGTGCCGGTAGTGCGGGCGATGCCGAATACTCCGTGCGTGCTCGGGGCAGGAATGACGGCGCTGTGCAAGGGAAAGTTCGCGACCAAACAGCATCTGGAAACGGCGACGAAGTTTTTCGATGCGGTGGGGCGCACGGTGGTCGTGGACGAAAAACATATGGACGCGGTCACGGGATTGTCGGCGAGCGGACCGGCTTATATCTACATTATTCTCGAATCGCTGGCGGAGGCGGGAGTGAAGGTGGGATTGCCGCGCGATGTGGCGACGCTTTTGGCGGCTCAAACAACCATGGGTGCGGCGCGTGTGGTGCTCGAGACCGGGGATCATCCGGCGCTGTTAAAGGACGCGGTGACTACTCCGGCGGGATGCACGATTGACGGCATCATGGAGTTGGAAGAGGGCAAGCTGCGGGTGACGTTGATCAAGGCGGTGGTGAAGGCGGTGCAGCGGGCTAAGGAGTTGGCGTTTTCGTAGAACGGAGCCGCCCACTCATTCGCAACAAACGCGAATGAGTGGGGCACACCGCATCAAATTCAAGATCCGCAATGCAGGGCCAGCGGAGATTAGTTCATTTCCGTCTTCGCTGGATGGGCAGCCTTGCCCTTCAGTTCGACTACGATCACATCCATTCCTTTGTCGCCGGTGTTCTCCGGCAGGTGAGTCGCCGCCGCGCTATATTGCGCGTCGCCTGCCTTGACGGTAAAGTCTTCCTTCTTCCCGTCCGGATAGCTGAACTGCCCGTTGGCGTCGGTGAGGAACACAGCAACCGTGGCGGGATGGCTGTGCATGACCGACTTCTCGTGCGGGCCGTAGTGCACCTTCAGAATTCGTACCTGGGCGTTCTCGCTTATCACCGTGTAATGCTTGGGATCAACCTTGGTCGCATCTTGAGCCGAGAGGATTGGGACGAGACAGACGCACAACACAACACCATAAAGCACGAGTGGCAATCGCATTTATTCTCCTTGTGCTTGTGAGAATTGTTGGAAAGGCAACCCACCCTACTCCAGCGGTGTCACCGATGTCAATCAGACGATCTGTGTCACCAAACACGAATCGACGTGATTAACGACTTAATGGGACGAGTGAACTCGTGCCCTTTTTCCCGTTAAGAATTTTGGCTTTTTCCGCAGACTGTGAAGCCGTCCCCTGCTCGAGGCGATTTATGAGATTGTCCAGTAACCGGCATGCCGGTTGGAGCGGTTAGTTGGGAAGGGCGAAGGTCAGGGTTACATCCGTCTGGAACTGGGAGGGGTGGTCGTGTTGGCGGTAGGGTTGGTAGCGCCAGTTGCGGACGGCTTCGGCGGCCGCAGCGGCTAGGACTGGATCTCCACTTAGAAGGCGAATGTGGGAGACCGAACCGTCATCGGCGACTTGGACTTCGAGGATGACCTCCCCCGCCCTATGCGCGGCGAGAGCGGCGGGCGGATACTCGGGCTCGACGCGACTGAGGAGGCGGGCTTCGGCTTGATCGGGATCGAGCCAGGCACTTTGGACCGAGGCGAGCTTGGCGGTTGTCGCTGCTTCTGTCACGGCGTCGTTGATCTGTTTGGCGGGAGGGGACTTCAGGCGGAAAACGAGTTTACCTTTCTCGTAGACGACTAAATCGCCTGCCGCCTCGGCGGGATCCGGAGATAACAGTCTGGATGCTTTTGCAGATGCTCTTCCTCGCCCTTTTTCAGACGATGATTTTTCGGACGATGATTGACTCGTTTGAGGGTTTGCTGCGTCGGCTGAAACCTGCTCGGCTGCGGCGGGTTGCTCGATATGGATGCTGGAGGCAGGTCGGGGCGGGCTTAGCCATCCGACTCGAGAACCGATGAGGAAACTGAGGGCGATGGCGGCGATAATGGTTAGAGCTCCGAAGACTAGAGCCCAGGTTTCGTACCGAGAGTGGCGGGCGGGCAGAGGACTGGCAGCGGTGAAACCGGAAAGCGTCGACTCTAACGGCATGAGCGCGGGCAAGATTCGGACGGTAGAAGCCGCCGCAACGGGCTTGCGCTGACTAAACTCGAGCGCGGCGTCGCAAACACGGGCGCATTCCTTTGCGAAAGCCTCCAGCAATTTCTGGTCGGAGTTGGAGAAGGTAGCAGGAGAGGTGGAGAAAACCTCGAGAACTCCGGTGAACTTCGCGTTGTTATTAATGTCGAAGACGGGGACCGCCAGAATGGAGCGGATGCCGAGGCGGCGGGAGATGTCGGGAGCGACGCGGGGGTCGAACTCGGTGTCGACAGAGAGCTGGGGTTGGCGGCTTTGGAGACATGCGCCAGAGAGACCATCGCGGGGATTGAGAGGGATGCCTAGATCGGGGGCGATGTTTCCGGTGGCGGCACGGCAGACCATCTCATCTTCATCGTCCCGGACGAGTGCGATGGCGGCGGCATTGGCGCGGGTCGCTTCGGCGGCGCGGACAACGAGTTCGTTGAGAACCAAGTCGAGAGCGAGGTCGGGTGGAAAACCGGCGAGGAGGTTCTGCTCGAGAATATGGGATGGGTCAGGGGGCGACTCGTCAGGGCCTAACGCGAACCTCGACATCGGTTCCGGGAACATATTTTGTTCCGACAGCCTGCGGTCATAGGGGGAAGCAGGCTCATAAGCGAGTTTCCCGCGAAATGAGGGGGAAGTCAATTGCGAAGAGAGACTTGGCAATCGAGTAATTTCGCACGCTTGTAATTGGGACGGGGAGGCATCCGTGTCTTTTGTTTGGGTCCCTAGGGTAGAAAGGCTAACCACAGGAAACAGTGGAGTTAGATCGGTTTCGCCGGCGGGACACCCGCGTCTAAACGGGGTCCCGCGTCACACTTCAGGAACTACTGGCCGTATTCAGTGAAGACGGCGGAGCTGGATACTCCGGCGGCAGTGGCGGTGATGGTAATGGTTTCATTGGGAACCGGCGGGAGCGTATAGAACTGGCTCGCCGTTCCGTTGCTGCCGGTGACGATGGGATTGGGGTTGGAGAAGGTGCCTCCGGCGCCGCCGTCGGAAAAGTTAACGTTGTCGCCGGAAAAGGGATTGCCGAATTGATCGGTTACGAGCACGACGAGCGGTTCCGGCAATTGGGTTCCGTTAGGAGCGGTCTGATCATTGCCGCTGCTAATTGAGATGCTCGTAGCGACTTGGGCGACAGCGTATTCGGTGAAGGTGACCTTTAGAGTCGAACCACTTTGAGTAGTGAAACTGGCGGTGACAGTCACCGTGCCCGGCGTGGAGGGCAACTGCAGAGTTGTACTAGCCATGCCATTGGCGCCGGTGACCGCGGAAGACGGATTGAAAACGGCCCCCTTGTTGGAGGTGAAGGTCACAGTGATCCCGGGGACGCCGTTCTTGTAGGCATCGGTGACTTGGGCGACGAGGGGGTTCGCAAGGTTGAAACCGACGGCGCCGGTCTGCTTCGATCCGCTGAAGACAGCTATTTTTGCGGCAGCGGCGGGCGTAGCGGTGGCACTAGTGGTGACGCTACCGGAGGCGGCTCCATTAACCTTCAGAGTGGATGTCAGGGTATAGGTGCCAGCTTTTTGGGGAACAGTATAAGTCGTAGAGGCGTTGCCGTTTGAGTCAGTGTTGGTGGAGGGAGGATTGAATGATCCGCCTTTGCCGCCGTCGCTGAAGGTGACGGTGGCGCCGACTACGGGTTGTCCGGTATATGGATTGGCAGCCTGAAACTGTAGAGAATTGGGCAACTGGGTAGCAACGGTCGCAGTCTGGTTACTGCCTCCGGTAATGGTGATGAGTGAATACAGTCCGTAGGCTTCGAGACTATTTTGGGTGGCGACATAAACTCTGCCGTTGGCGACGGTCTGAGTAACAAAATGGCCGACGGCTGGCAACTTGTCGCGTCCGTTGGGAGCCTGATTCGTGCTGTAGAGCAATTGCAACGTAGTGGCGTTAAAAGCCAGCATTTCAGGACCGCTGATGACCCACATGATTCCGGTTTCGGGGTTATTGCCATTGGCGGAAATGGATGGGGAGTGACTTCCGACGTATGTCCCAGTGGTGAGGGGAGTGCCGAGCAATCCGCTGGGCAGCAATGGGAAAGCCGTGAGCGGAGCTGCGTCGGGGGCAAAGTATACGGTGCTATTCCAGTAGGCAGGGGCACCAAACTGCACATCAAGGCTGGACTGGCCGGGGACGACCTTCGAAGTGAGACCCAATTCCTGGATAACCCCAGAGTCACCCGGGGTGTACATTCCCATGGTCTGAGTCTCGCGATGGAGAACGTAGACCACGCCCTCCTTGCCCCCGGCTATGAGTTCAGGAACCGGGGTGTCCTGATCCGGGATGATCATCGCTCCGGTAGAGCTCAGGTCAAGATCGTTGGGGTTGAGAAAGGCCACGTACCCCGGGGTGAAATAGTCAGCAACTCCGTATTGGGTGTATTGGTTGCCCTGATAATCAATGACATCGGTCTGATTGGGAGAAAGCTCGACGACGCTGTTGCAGTAGGTCTGGCCGCCATTTGGGACATCGTAGCCGTGGCTACCCGCTTCTGCGGTCTCAAAGAAGATGTTGCCCTCTTGGTCAGCGGCAAGACCGCTGCCCGCCTGCCAGATGGAAGTCAATCCCCAATCGGGCGAGGTGTTGTAGACGGCTTGCTGCGTCAGGGTAGCCTCGTCGTAGGAAAGAACCCAACCGGTGTTGCTGTCGTTGCAGTAGTTCGAGCCGAAGCCCAGATAAAGAACGCCATTGAGCAACAGAAGACCGGGGCGGTTTTTCTGGTGCAGGCTGTCGAAGGTGGTGACGTGTTGCTTGTAATTGTTCGCGGCGTCCGCATTGCTGACGCTGCTGGCTTGGATCGGGACCGGGCTGTTCGGTAGGTCGAGGCCGGTAGTGATGTCGAGGGCGTGAAGCTGGTGACGGACAGCGCCGTTGAAGACGCTTTTGGCCACCAGATACATGGTGGGATTGGGCGTGGTATTGGGATCGATGACGGGAGTTCCGACGATGCCTTCCTGATAAAAACCGCCACCGGTGCCGCAAGGGAGATTCTTACCACTGGCGGCAGTGCCACCGTCAAGCATGCTGGCGTACCAGAGCTGGGTGCCGGTGTCGGCATCAATCGCGTAAACCGAGTCCGCCTGGGTGGCGACGTAGATGACGTTATGGCTCTGCCCACCGATGTTGACGTTGGGCATGTAGAGAGGCTGGGCCATCACGACATAATCGACGGGAACGCTGAAGAGGTGGCCGAAGCTGTACTGGTTAACGTTGCTCGGGGCGAGCAAAGTTTCATTGGTGTTGGCGTTGCTGCGGGCGGGATCAACATGGCTGGTTGGAACAGGGCAGTTGGGCGGACAGGGCTGCTGCGCGAACGCAGACGACAGAAAGGCAACGCAGACCACAAGCAGAGTCACGCAAAGCGAGCGGCCAGGCTTGGAGTTGGGCGATGAGGTGGGCGTACTGAACATCGAATGATCCATGAACCGGGAAGTTGCACCGGAACGGATTTTCTCAACTGGGTGTGACGAAAAGTGGCGCATTGCTTTTGTTGCCTCCAACTAGGGCTTGCCCTGGGGTCGACCGTTAAGAGAGCACTTGGAACTCCGGAGAAAAGGCTGGCTGGGAAACGGGTAATACCAAGTAACTGCAACGATCAGATGAGGTTTTATACACCCTGAAGGGAAGGATTTACAATGCCACTTTTGGCGAAGCGCAAAGTCTTGCACATTTTGCGCTTTTTGTTTCTGGGAGCCAAAGCCCGTGACTTCACATCGGCGACAGCCGTCTGACCACTGCCACCAGAGTTACCTTCAGACTCTGGCCTCGTTCGACAAGTAACTACGCGGAATTTCGTCGATGACTTATACTGAGCGCGCGCGCGGGAACGCCCGGCACTGAAAGGGCAACGATGACGGACTCTCGACTATTATCGGAACGCAATCAAGCCGAGATTGAACGCAGTGCAAGCGAGGCCGCGAAGGTCGTTCTGGAGCCTTTGGACCGGGCTCAGATCGAACGCTACTTGAATCCCCCGGCGGGTACGCCTTACGGACTTGAGTACGCATTTCATTTATTGGGAGACGTTCGAGGCAAGACCGTACTTGACCTCGGCTGCGGCACAGGGGAAAACGTTATCCCATTGCTCGAGCGCGGCGCTCGCGTTATTGGCATTGACATCTCCCCGGACCTGATCGTCATTGCGCAAAAGCGCCTGCGTGACGCCAATCTCAGTGCAACCCTTACCGCCGGTGATGCCTATGCAACTGGCCTGCCGGATGAGTCTGTGGACGCAATTTTCTCGATGGCGCTCATTCACCATCTCGACATAAAACTGGTGCGCGACGAAATGTGGAGGGTTCTCCGTAAAGGCGGTGTGATTATCCTCAGGGAACCGATCCGATTTTCCAAGGGGTATGCCTGGGTGCGCAATCTCCTGCCCGCACGGGACGACATTTCGGAGTACGAGCACCCCCTGACTCGGGAAGAACTGGCCACCATGATCCAGCCTTTCAGGGTCGAAGGTACCCGCTATTTCCGGTTGCCCTTCGTACCGCTGGTCTCCCGCGCACTGCCTTCGAAGACCGATGCCGCCTGGAGAGCAAGCAACTGGATCATCCAGCACTGGGCGGGCGCCGAGCGTTATGCCTCAGGGGTAGTCACGAGACTGCAAAAATAGGAAGTGCATTCCGGGGTTGACTGTTCCGCGGTTCTCTTCTCGACGCCCGCAAATTCCACGCCTATAGCAACAAGGACACAGCGGAAGTCGCGTCTCTCATCGCGGAGGGGCGAGCGTCTACGGCTTGGTAGCTTCTACAAACCATCGTTTCGAATCGTGCCGGAAAGAAAACCCGGCGAAGTGGGCTCGCCGCAGTGCGATTCCGATTCCGCGCTCCGTCTGAAAGGATTCCGCGAAGTTGCGTCCAGAGACGTGGAATATGACTCCATTGACGAGAACCCAAACTCGGTAGGACGCAGCCCTGGGTTTCGCCATAACATTGCGGAGCTCGGAGAGGGTAAAGCTCACCGGGTGCAGACTGGCGAGCAATGTCCCGCCAGGCGCCAGGACGCGATAGATCTCGGTGAGGGCCTTGGGGATATTCATGTAGGGGAGCGCGACATTCGAGATCACGCGATCAAAGCTCGAATCCGAAAATGGCAACTTTTCCGCGGCCGAACAGACGAATGCTCTATGGGGAAAACTGACATGCGCCCTGGACAGGGCCGCGTACTTAACGTCGACACCGATAATTTGCCAACTGGCAGGAAGGCTGAGTTTGTCGGGGGTTAAGCCGTCGCCACAACCGAGGTCGAGGACTCTCATTAACTCCGCAACTCCGCTCCAGCGCGTCTTGGGGAAAGCGCGAGCTAGCGCCCCTCGCCGCTGCCGAGACAACTCCCAGAGGTCGGAGGATATCATGGCTGCTGCGAATGCCGCGGGAAAAAGGTCTGTGGCGTGGGATGGGCGTCGTTCGATATGCGCTAGAAATTAGCGGTAAGGCGCATGGCTGCGCTCCGCGACGGGCCGATGGCGTTGCCGGAGAAAAGACCTCCGAAATCGATGACGTCAAGAATGTTGGTAAGATTCTGTCCGTCGACCTGAAACTGCATCTTCAGGTGGTCCGATTTATAGATATTCGCGCCCGCCGAGGCATTGACCTGAAAAGCGGGATAGATACGCCCCCGGGCAAAGTTGATGCGATCGATCACTTGTTGACCGTATTCGGCGAGCGCCTGTTGTTGGGTACCCTCGAACTCGAATGGCAGCCCGGTGTCGTATTGAATTCCACCCGCGATCCAGAAGCGGGGGTTCACCTGATAGCGGAGACGTCCGCGAATCGTGTTGCGCTGGTCCTGCGAATCCGGAAAATGGCCGCCGCTCGGCAATAGTTGAGCGTCACTGCCTAAGAATAAGCCACCCGTCACTGGATACCAGGCCTGACCGACGGTGTAGGAATAACTCAAGAACCCGGAGAAACGGTGCCAATCGGGCAGATCGAGTTTTGCTTCCGCGCCGTAGATTATGGATTTACGAAATGCAATCGGGAAGCTGATGGCCGTGTTCTGGATCTGATCGTCATCCGCGTAGTTGGAAACGAGCCGCCGGAAGTAGTTGGCATCCAGCTTGAATTTTCCGTCGAACGCCTTGGTCAAGCCCGCCTCGTAGTAGTTCCCTTCTGATGGTTCCACCAGCCGCAGGAAACTTTTCGGGTCGATGGATTCAACCGCGGTTGAACTCGAAAGCAGGATGTTCTCGAACGACGGGGTCTGAAAAACTCTGTCATACGAGAAATGCACGACGACGTTGGCGGACGGGAAATAGTGTGAAATCGCGAATCGTGGATCAACCGCTTGCCGGTTCAACAAAAGCTGGTAGTGATCCCAGCGCAGGCCGGCATTGATGGTCCAGTTTTTCAGACGGATCTGGTCTTGCACGAATGCGGATTGCTCGAGGTCTGGACGGTTTGCCAGGAAGCTAAAGTTAACCGGGGGCGGGGGGTTATCGTCAAATTGGGTTGGATCGGTGATGTGGTAGCGGAAGTTTTCGTTGAGAAATGTGTTGTCCGACTCGACTCCAAATTTCCATTCGTTCCGGCCGCGATCGATGATCGTAGTCGCCTTGAAATATCCTTCGCGAAAAAAATTATGCTGAAAGACTTCGATGGGAGTCGAATTGTCATTGGAATTAAAATCAATCGCGTTTTCGCGGACCATCCCGCGAAAATCGGCGCCTGCATTGGACGAAAATGTGTGCTGGTACGAGGCGATTCCGATGGTCTCAATGTTGTCGGCCGTTTCGAGCTGGCCATTGGCTTGCTGCACCTGTTCGTTCGGCAGTTCGTAGCGCGAGAGTTCATGGCGAACGATAAATCGCAAGCGATCTTTCGAGGTCAGGTCGCGCTCATAATTGACCGAAAAATCGCCCAGCGTACCTGAGTTCGTATAGTTCTGCGGGACCACCGGATTCAGATAGTGATCCGTCATGCTGCCGCCGGCACTGGCGCCGAACGCACTCTTGCCCCAAGCGTATTGTCCCTGCGCAGCGGCCCCGGCCGAGTCAAAGCTGCCGCCGGAAAGTACCACCTGACCGTGGAAGCCTGGCTGTGAATCCTGCAGCGTGTTCACCTCGACGACACCCCCCATTTTTCGGCCATATTCGGCCGGAATTCCCGCGGTATAGATGTTCAAGGATTGCACGTCGTCGGCGTCAATCGCCGGTCCAAAGCTGGGCGAGCGATTGTCGGTTAGAGGGATGCCATCAACCACAAACTGTGTCTGGTATTCCGAGCCGCGCGGATGCAGGACGGCATTGCCTTCGTACAGCCAGCCGGGCTGTGAATTCACCAAATCCTGCAACGAACGGCCAGGAATCGAGCTGACGCGGTTCTGGATTTGGTCGGAGCCGATCCGACTGACGGCGCCCGCTTGATCGGGATCGATTAATGTGTTGGGAGCGGTGACGGTTACGGACTGATTCACTGACAGCAGCTTGAGTTGGACGGTATATTCGGTGGGAATCGCGGAATGAATGTCGACGGATTCGGAGGTGGCCGCAAAACCAGGCTGCCTGATTTCGAGCTGATAGATGCCGTAAGGCAAGCGCTGCACGTCGAGGCGGCCCTGATCGCTGGTCGCCAATGTATTTCGATACCGATTCGCCTGGCTGACGATTTGAACCGTGGTTCTAACGCCAAGACCGTCGGGATCGGTCACTCTAAGGCGCAACTCGCCGCTATTGCTCTGGCAGTAGAGCGGCACCGCGCAAAAGAGAAAAATAGCTGCAAATCTCGGCATGAAGAATCGGCCTTTGTAGTTTAGCTGTTCTCCGGGGAGGGATTGACAGGCGTTTCCCTCCGCGAGGGTTACCTTTGGGGAGGAGTACCGAATGCCGACCGTTCGGGCCGGTGATGAGGGTCACTATTTTTTGTGAGATACGAATTCCCATTCCTGGGCTTGGTGGATGCGGCGATTACGTTAGAGAGTCTGTCAGGAATGGAAAGACTGCTACAGTAAGAAAGTGCACACCGACGAGCCGGAGGTGCAAATGAAAATCCTAAGGAGAGCAGGCTCGCTATGCGCATCGCGGTGGTCGGTTCCGGATATGTGGGGTTGGTGACGGGCGCGTGTTTTGCGGATCTGGGGCACGAGGTTGTCCTGGTCGATAACGACGAGAGTAAACTCGCGGCGCTGAGGAACGGCGAAGTGCCGATTCATGAGAAATTTCTGCCCGAGTTGCTGGCGCGGCACCGGGGACAGCGCATCAAGTTTTCCGGCGACTTGCAGGCAGCCGCGCGGGAGAGTGAAGCCGTGTTCATCGCGGTCGGGACACCGCCGACCGAAAGCGGCGACGCGGATTTGTCGTATGTGGAGTCGGTAGCGCGGGAAATCTCCGGGGGCGTGGACGAATACAAAGTGGTAGTCGAGAAGAGCACGGTTCCGGTGTACACGAGCCAGTGGATCCGCACCATTATCATGAGGAACGGAGCCGATCCGTCGCACTTCGATGTGGCTTCGAATCCGGAGTTTCTGCGCGAAGGGTCGGCGGTCACAGATTTTCTCTATCCCGATCGCATCGTGGTGGGAGTCGAGAGCGAGCGGGCTGCGGAAGTGATGCGCCAGATCTACGGGCCACTAACCAGCGGATGGTACTACGGTCGGGGGGATGCGATTCCGCGTCCGGAATCCGCCACAGGCAAAGCGCCGCCGCGGTTGATCGTCACCAGCTCGAAGAGCGCGGAGCTCATCAAGCACGCTTCCAACGCATTTCTGGCGATGAAGATTTCTTTTATCAATGCGGTGGCGTCGATCTGCGAATCGGTGGGCGCGAACGTAGAACAGGTGAGCGACGGGATCGGGACGGACTCGCGAATCGGGCCACGATTTATGAATCCGGGCATAGGGTATGGAGGGTCGTGCTTTCCCAAGGATCTGATGGCGTTCCGGGCAGTCGCGAAGGAAAGCGGGTACGACTTCCGCCTGCTGGAAGAAGTGATTCGCATTAACGAAGAACAGCGTCACCGGTTTTTGCGCAAGGTGCGGAGCGTGCTCTGGACTTTCCGCGGCAAGCGACTGGGCGTGCTGGGGTTGGCGTTCAAGGGCGGGACGGACGATATTCGCGAATCTCCCGCGATGCTGCTGGTGCAGGAATTGGTGCGTGAAGGTTGCCACGTTTGTGCTTACGATCCCGCGGCGATGGAGCGGGCCAAAGAGGTGTTGAAATCGGGCGTCGAATTCGCATCAGATGCGTACGAGGCGGCGACGGGCGCGGATGCGCTGCTGATCCTGACGGAGTGGGAGGAATTCGCGGCGCTTGATCTGGAGCGTCTGCGCGCCGTAGTGAAGTATCCGATCGTGCTCGATGGGCGGAATCTATATGATCCGGGCATGATGGTGGAGCACGGATTCTCTTATTACAGTGTGGGGCGTCCGGCGGCGTTAACCGAAGAGGTGCCAGCGAAGGTATTTATAAAGAAAAAGGAGCGCGCCTGAAATTGATGAACATGCGACCCATGAACACGCGAGCAACGAACATGCGACGTGCGCTGGTGACGGGTGGGGCAGGTTTTCTGGGATCGCACTTGTGCGATGGGCTCCTGGGCGAAGGCTATTCGGTAGTCGCGGCGGACAATCTGCTGACCGGGCGACTGGCGAACATTGAGCACTTGCGCAACGACTCGCGATTTGAGTTTGTGGAGAAAGATGTTTGCCAGCCCGGCGAATGGGGTGCCGTGGATTATGTATTTCACTTCGCAAGTCCGGCGAGCCCGGTGGACTACGCCGAACACGGGATCGCAACACTGCGGGCGGGATCGTATGGAACGTTTGAAGCGCTCGAAACGGCGCTGCGGTGCGGCGCGAAGTTCATGATGGCCTCGACATCGGAGTGTTACGGAGATCCGATGGTGCATCCGCAGACCGAGATGTATTGGGGGAACGTAAATCCAATCGGGCCGCGCTCGGTGTATGACGAGGCGAAGCGGTTTTCGGAGGCGGTGACCATGGCATATCACCGCTATCACCGGGTGGACACGCGGATTCTGCGCATCTTCAACACCTACGGGCCGCGCATGCAGATTAACGACGGGCGGGTAGTTCCGAATTTTATGTGGCAGGCGTTGAGGGGAGAAAATCTAACGGTATATGGCGACGGCAGCCAGACGCGCAGCTTCTGCTACGTGAGCGATGAGGTGGATGGGATTCTGCGCCTCGCGCGATCCTCGGAACACGAACCGGTAAATATTGGGAATCCGACGGAGTTCACAATTCTGGAGTGCGCACGGAAAGTGATCGCGGCGACAGAGTCGAAGAGCCAGATTAAATTCGAAGCCTTGCCGCAAGACGATCCGAAGCAACGGTGTCCGGATATTTCGAAAGCGAAGCGCTTGTTAGGATGGGAGCCGCGAGTGGAGTTAGAGAGAGGGCTGAAGCTTTCCCTCGAATATTTTCGCAGGGCAGTGGCTGAGAAACAGCAGCCGGCGTAAGGTGTGAATTCGAGTTTTTCGCCGCCTGGCTCAGCGGGGTTGTTCGTCCAGCGTCGAGCCGGCGGATAAAACCGCGAGCAGGCGCAGAACTTCCTCGCGTGCGGCGGAATCGCGGTACATGAAGCGCACGCCCATGCCGAAACCAGGATGAGTGGTCAGCACCTGACCGGTGATTCTCAACTTCGTGTCGGCGGTTCGGATCAGAATCTCCACACTCGACTGTTGGGCGAATGGAGTCGGCATTTCGACGTAGCAACCACCCTCGCTGAGATCGGACAGCGTGCAGCGATTGGGGACGGTGCTTCCGAGATGGTAGACGTCGGCTCCGAGTTTGCAGGCGAAACGTTGCTCTCCGCGGCGGTTGCCGGCATTGGAGACGAGGACCTCTTTAGGCTCGATCCTCGGCTCCCTCTTCGGCTCGGAATCCACGCCAGACTCGGTCGAACACGAGTTGCTTGAAGGTGCCGGCGCCGACACACCGCTTGTCGTTTGCGCATGATTGCGCTGCAACCAAGTCTGAATGAGGCGGCGCGAAGACTGGGGCACGTCCAGGAACCGAATTCCAGTGCGGCCGCTGGCGTCCTGCCAGGCTACCTCTCCCGAGAGGCGCACGCGTTGCTGCTGGCCCGGCAGCGCGAACTCGAAATAAACCTTGCAGGCTCGCGGAATGTTGGCGGTATCAACCAAAGTACCGCCGTCGCTGATGTCGGCCATAAATGCGTTCATCTCGGGCGCTCCGGGATAGGCGACGGCGACGCGCGAGCTCACGAGCGTGCGGGGGGCGCGGCGGCGTTCGCGGCGCATGAGGCCGCGGGCGGCGCGCAGGCTCATGCGAGTGCGTGAGGAAGAGAGCGGCCGATAGAGAACAAAGTTGGCGCCGAGCCCGAACACAGGACGGGCGTTAAAGTCGCCGTCGACGACTGCGATCAGCAGGCTGGCGCGGTTCTTGGCTGACTGCCGCAAGCGCGCCAGGAATTCGTCGCAACTCGGGTCGGCGCGATAATCTAGGATGACAGCGTCGAAATGGCGGCTTTCAAGCAGTTCCAATCCGCGGGAGACCGAGGGTGTGTGCTCGGCGACCATCCCTAGCTCGGCGAGGATGAGCGTAAGCATGTTGGCTGCGTCCTGATCCGGACACACCACGAGGCAGCATGGTTCCATAGTGAAACAATCGTAAGAGAGGGCCGGTGCCAACGACAAGTTACCTGTGTCACGGTGGAAGTGCAATTTAGACTTTCTTTTTTATATTCTTTTTCGTCTGTTCTTGCCTTGGTAGGTTCTTCCGGTTCTTGAAAGCACACTGTAGTCACAACCTTTAGTTATCTTTCCATTTGTATTAGCCGGCGATAAGCTCACAAGACGTTGCGTGGGACTTTCGCTGAGTGCATAGGCGACTCCTGGCACGATCGTACCCTCTCCCGGAATTACCTTACGAAAAGCCAGCGTACGAAAGGCCGGTGTACCCCGGTTACTTTGACGTACTAGGGGACAGTTCCTAACATCGAGATTACCAAGACCGGTGTCGGGATCGCGATCTGCATGGGGTCGTGGGAGATACCGGGTTATGGCAGTTACCGGAGTTTTGGTGACGATCTTCACGGGGCAGGGAGCCGCAGAAAGCGGCAAATGCTTATGAGAAGTCTGGAAATAAATGCGGGACATGGCCGGCATCGCGCGAGCGGCTTCAGCTTGCTGGAAATGATGATAGTGGTGGCGCTCACTTTCATCGTGACGGCGATCTCGGTTATTACCCTCGTGCCGATGCTGCAATCCCAGCACGTGACCAACGCATACAACATGGCGCTGGCAGCGCTGCGGCAGGCGCGCGACAACGCTGTATCGCAAAGGACATCGTATTCGGTGACTTTTGCTAACGCTGTTTCGCCCAGTCCTTACGCTACGATCGCAGTGGCATGGGCGCCGGCAACCGGTGAGACAGGAATTGCGGACGGCACTGGGAACAACCTCGTACCGGCTACCGTGACCTATCAATTGCCGACGGATGTTCTTTTTCTCGCGCCGCCCTCAGGCACTTCGGCTCCGGACGGTTGGGGAACGGGGGCGAACGCGATTGATTTTGGCTATACGGCGTCCAGCAGCACCGGAGGAGTAACAACGATTTACTTCTGCCCGGACGGTTCAGCGCAGACTTCGAACCTCTGTTACGGTGCCGGAAACTGGGATGGGGGCGTGGTGTACATCGGGCGCTCCGGAAATGCCTACAGTGACCGGGCGGTAGACCTATGGGGCGCCACGGGTCGCATTCATGGATGGCGGCTCTACGCCCTTACGGGAACCACTTATCAATGGGTGCGTCAATGATGGGACACAGGGGAAATACTCGAGTGCGGAAGCCGGCGGAACGAGGCTTTTCGCTGATTGAAGTTGTGGTCTCGATGGCGGTGCTGACGGTCGGAATGGTGAGTCTGCTGGGTGTTTTCGGACTGGCCATGGCTTCGACGCAGACGACGCAGCAGGACATGATCGCCAAGCAACTGGCGAACGAGGCGTACGAGAGTATCGTAACCGCGCGCAACTCGACGCAGATAAACTGGGACGAAATCCAGAATAATGCAGGTACCCAGTACTGCACCGTGAACCCCTCGCCCTGCGGCATCTTCGTCGGTAATCAGAGTAGTCCGCAATTCCAAGCGATCTACAACGCGGGAGCGGACGGAATCTTTGGGACGTCGGATGACGCAAACGCGGGCGAGGAAACTCTACAGGATCCGGGGCCGGATGGGATTTTTCAAACCGCGGACGATACCTTTATCCCTTTGACCGGCTATCAGCGCGCAATTCAGATCTCGCCGCTGTACGACGCATCGGGGAACCTGATTACTACGGTGCGAAGCATAACGATCACCGTGCAGTACGTGACTGCCCAGTCGAGTACGCCGAAAACGTACATTCTGAATTCGATTATTTCGCAGTACCAGTAAAGGGGAGTTATGAGCGATCGCCCAACCAAGCGCGAGAGTGGATTCAGCCTGCTGGAAATGACGATCTCCATAGCACTGGGAGCGATTGTGCTGGGTGCGGCGGTGCAGATCTACATCCAGGGTGTGAAGGCTACCTGGACGACTACGCAGCGGGCGGAGTTGCAGCAGGATTTTCGGGCCGCCTCCAACATATTGACGAAGGATCTGAGCCTGGCCGGGGCGGGACTGACCCAAGGTGCGGCGATCGCGTTGCCGTCCGGGACCGCTCCGCTGTATGGCTGCGCACAGACGGCGTCGCCCTACTTCTGCTACATCAACAACTCGAGCTCGGGAGCCTACCCAGCCGGCTCGGTAGCGTATCCCACGCAGGGCGCCACATATTATCTCTACGGGCTGCTCCCGGGATATAACGACGGGCCGACGCTGCTCACAGCGCAGGGAGCGACCGATGTGGTCACGGTGGCGTACACGGACGCCAATCTTTATTTGGACTGCTACACTGCGGCCATTACGAGCACGACGACAGTGACCTTTACGTTGCCCACGCCTGTGGCGCCCGCGACGGGGAGTGCGAATTGCACGGCACCGGGCGGCAACGCCGGGGTGCAAGCCGCGAACGACTCGGCGGTTGGACTGACGGCCGGCGATCTGGTCTTGTTCACCTTTGGTACCACCAACGTGGTGGCCGAAGTCACCGCCGTTACGGGTACAACTGCCGCCGGCACAGTTCCCGCAGCCGGAACCGTATATACCGTCACCTTCGCCGCCGGCGATGCGTTGAATATGAACCAAGGGAAGACCATCAATAACAGCCTGGCCTACCAATTTACAAACGGGCCCGTTACGGGATATGCAACGCGCATTCTGGTGATCAGCTATTACATCGACAACAGCCCCAATCCGCCGCGACTGATGCAACAGGTCAGTGGGCATTCTTGGGCGCCGGTAGCGGAAAACGTGGTCTACATGAAGTTCAGCTATGACATGTACAACAGCAGCAGCGGGTCGGCAGTGGTAAACCAGTGCCAACCCGGCAACAACACTACTGCTTGCAATCTTCTTAACGGTTCGACTGGCTCGTCTGGACTTCTTCCCAACCAGATCACCAAGATCAACATCCTGAACATGGCGATGGATAGCACGCTGAACGGCTCCCTACTCGGCCAGGGAGGCGGCTATCAGAGATTGGATTTGCAGACCTCGGTGAGCGCGCGGAATCTGACGTATGTCAACAACTATCCCAATTAGCGAAGAGATGTCAAAGGCGCGTAACACGATTGGGAGCGAAGCGATGGGGATGGAAACAATGGGGAGTTACGCTATGAAGAGCGCCAAACTGCGCACCAAAGGATTCACGCTGATTGCGTCCTTGCTGATGCTGTTGCTGCTGTCGGGGATCGCGATCGGCCTGCTGATGATGGTCAACACCGAAGGTAAAGTGGGCGGGACCGATCTGCAAAATAACCTTGCATTTCACGCCGCCGAGGGTGGCATTGAGAAAATGGGCTCCGACCTGGCCGCGGTGTTCCAGAACTCGCAGGTTCCCACACCCACGCAAATCTGCAACGTGGGCGGTACCTCGTATCAGCCATCCATGGTGGGTGTCAACTGGACCCAGTATTCGGTGACGCCGCAGGGCTTGACGTGCCCGCCAGCGTCGGGGGCAGCGCTGACTGCGACCTGGGGACAGATCAGTGGCGGACCGAACCAGGGTCTGTGGGCGCAGATCATCCCGATTAACATGCTGGCGACGGCATCCTTGATGGGTGGGCAGGAAGTAAGCATGACGCGGGGCGCGCAGGTAGCGCTGATTCCGGTATTCCAGTACGGAGTGTTTTGCGAAGGCGATTGCGCTTTCTTCGACAACCCCAATCTCGATTTTGCCGGACGGGTGCACGCCAACGGCGATCTGTATCTGGGCGTTTACAACGGCAACACGCTGACGTTTCACCAAAAACTGGAGGCCTACGGAAACGTGGTCACCGAGGTGCTTCCGAACACGTTGACGATCAACGCCGGCGCATCGGCCGATACCGGCAACGTAAATATTCCGACGACTGCCGGGGGTTGCAGCGCTCCGGTGGCGCCGAAGACGGCTGGGAATTATCCTCCGACGGGGCTGGTGAATTGCGTGCAGAAGGCTACGAACAGCGACCCGTCTGGCAGTCCATACGGGAATGGCAGCGTGCAGGGTGTGGGGGGAAATCCGCCGGCGTCGACCTATAACGGCAATCCGGTCACCACGGGTACGTCGAATTGGAACGCGTTTTCCAGTTCCACCAACTTCATGCTCATCAACGGGAACTATGGAAGTACCGCCGACCCGGGGACGGGCGCCAAGAAACTGTCGATGCCATTCGTCGGCGGAGGCGTCGATCCCTACGAAATTATTCGCCGGCCACCGGCAAACGAGTTGGCGACCTCGGCGGTGGGCACATCGCGCGAATATAACATGGCGCAGATTCGTGTGATGCTGAGCGACGATCCAGCGGAACTGTCGGCGAGCGGCGCGGCGGATTCGCAGAACGTCAGGTTGGCAAATGTAACACAAACCTCGACGACGGCGACGCAGTATGGAGTCACGATGACTGCCGGCAATTTCGGATCGACGTTCACGAGTGCCACTTCCTATAACTTGTACTTCGCCACCGCGTCCAACGGGATTCCAGCTAACTGCAGCAGTTCGACTCCGTGCTCGGACTGGCCCTATCCGCCCGCACCGTGGACGAGTACAGTGAATAGCCCATCTCCCCTGCTGGTTTCGAACACGGCCGTCGCCGCCCCGTATGACACATCGGGAAGCATCCCTACCCTTACCGCGGGCAGCGTTACCAACCTCCCAACGCCGGTCATTCTTTGTCCCAATGCGGCGCAACTGGGTCACGCGCCGCTGACCGCCGCGAATGGCGGACCCTACCCCGCAGCCTGCCCGGCATCGCCGCCAAACTCTACTACGGGGTATTACTACTACCAGACCAGCCCCACAACTTCGGTTGCTTTTCCCTCCTCGAACGCCACCACCGACGCCGCGGACTCCCAAACCGCGACCTGGAACCTGATCGATGGCTGGTTGCGGGTGGAATACCTGAACAAAAATACCGGCCTGTGGACACCCGTGACCAATGAATGGCTGTCATTTGGATTTGCGCGGGATGTGACACCACCCAACGCAACGACTGCGAACCCGATCAATCCGAACGCGATTCTGTTGCTACAGGAGCCGGCGGATCGCGTCAGCCCAGGCTTGGGAACGCCCCCCGCGAGAGGAGCGACCCTGGCCGCTGGCTGGGACACCACCACTGCTACCTGGACTGCACCGACCTGTACTGCAACGACAAGGATTAGCGGCACTACCTACTGCTCGGCGTGGTCGGGGGCCACAGCACCGCCAGTTCAGCTGGATTCAGGGGGCACCGGTTACTGGGAGTTTGGCCCTGCAGGGGCGGCGGCACAGAGTGCCACCCAGTTCAACTGGTATCCCATCAATTTCTACGATGCGCGCGAAGGCGAGCCTCGGGATGTCATCACAAACAACGATAGCTGCACGACCAACGGGGTGATGAACGCCGTCGAAATCGATGTAGGCAACCTGCAGAATTGGTTGTCGGGAGCGATTCCCGGCAGCGGCACAAACGTGAACTACACCGCGCAGAATGGATACGTGCTGTATTTCTCGGATCGCCGGGGGATGCTCCTGAATCCGACCGTAACTTCTACGCATCCTGCGGGCACCAAAAGCGGGGACTCGGGTCTGGAGGATGTGGTGAACTCCAGCAGTGCGGCGGGCACACCGGACGGCGCGCTGCAAACTCCGGTCACCGCATCTCCCGAGGACGTCAACCTGAACGGAGCGTTGGACAACTTCGGCACGCGGAACTTGGGATTAGGCTTCTACGGCACCGTGAACAGCGGTACCACGAACCTGAATTACCAAATCGTGAACTCTCCGACGGCCCCCGATCCTTACGGTACCGCGGCCGGCGCCCGGATTGCGAGTTGCGGCGCCACCGCGCGCAAGAACTGGGTCAGCGGGGCGCGTCACGTTCTTAAACTGGTGGATGGTGCGCTCGGCAACGTGCCGTTGAGCCCCGTTTCAACCGTAAAAAACGGTGTGACGTACTGGGGCGGATTCACAGTGGCATCGGAGAATCCCGTGTACATCCAGGGCGATTACAACAGCAGCGCGGCCGATACGTTCTTTTCGGGTGCGAATGGGTCGGTACCCGGAGCGGACGCGGCTGGGCATTCCGCCGCCGCCGTCATCGCCGACGCGGTCACGATTCTCTCCGATGCCTGGGACGATCGGGCCAGCACGTTCTTAACGCCCTCGCAGCCGCAAGGCGACCGGACGGCCACTACCACCTACTACCGGCTGGCGGTCGCTGGCGGGAAGAACCTGGCCTTCCCATTCCCCTCATGGGCGAATGCCAACCCGGACTATGCCTTCGCCACCGATGGGGGAATCGGCAACTTCCTGCGCTTCCTCGAAGACTGGAACGGACAAACGCTCAATTACGGAGGCTCGCTGGTCAGTCTGTACTACGCAACCTATAACACCGGATTATTCAAGTGCTGCACCTACTCGGTGTATCTGCCACCAACCCGTAACTATTATTTCGACTCGGATTTCACCCTGCCCGAGGGTCTGCCACCCGGAACGCCGCTGTTCCGCGACGTGGAAACCTTGAGCTACCGGCAGCTGTTTGCGACACGCCAAAGCACGCAATAGATCCACGCAACGAACTCACTCAACGAATTCACTCCACCCCGATCCGCGAGGATCGGGGTTCTTGTTGGCTTCTGAAGGTGTGATCCTTATCAGCGAGGCTTGCGCTGCGGTGGGGCGGGTTCGCTTCCCTTTCGAGCAGCAGGCTCGGAGGGCGGCGCGCTGATTGCCTGATCGGCGGACCAGCAATCGGCAAGAATCTTCCATGTTCCAGCGGGCTGTCGCACCAGGACGATCAGATATTTTCCGCGCTCTTCGCGGCGCTTTCCCATGGCAACGGGCACGAGCATTTTGCAACGGCCGAGATCGATAGCAATCTCACCCAGCATTTCCAGGCGCAGCGATTCCATCTCCACGTCGCCCAATCCGGCTTCGAGCAGTGAGATAAGAAATTCCCGGATCGCCGGCAAACTGCGCACCGGGGGAACGCTGGAGCGGATAAGAGTCGCGTCAGCGGAGTAGAGTTCGAGCAGATCGTCGATGTGCTTGGTGTTGCAGGCCTGGGCCCAATCCTGGACAACCTTGCGGGCGCCGGCTTCGGCACGGCCACCGGTCGAAACGCCCGGCGAACCGGGAGCACGGCCGCGAGCCGCCGCGGGCTCGGCCTCGGCGGAGAGCGTGCCGGATTCCGCTCCAAGTCCCGGAACGCCTGAGGCGGACACCGCAGTGCCGGGAGCTAAATGATGATAGTGGTGGTGAAAGTGATGTTGCGCTCCGGGGTGGGACTGAACAGTTGCGTCGCCGACGACAGAATGGATTGGAATTCCGCACCAGGCACAAAAGCGAGCAGCCGCCGGCACCGAACATCCGCAGGCTGAGCAAGTGCTGCCCGATTCGCCCGCTTCACCGGCTGCGGTCTCGTCGGCCGCGTTTCCCGACAGGCGGTGAATCGATTCCGCGGCCGCAGCCACGGACTCGGCATTCGGCTTCGGCCAGCGAAAGTTGCCGGGGAGCCTTCGAAAAAACTCTTCGATCTCCTGGCTCTCGGGGGGCCGGTCCTTCTTGGGATCAGCCTTGGGATCGGCGGATTTAGGATTGTCTGCGCTCACGGCTACCTCATCGCAAACATTGTAGGAGAATTCATACGCTAGCGGATACTGAATCTTACGAGCGCTTCATAATCGGTAGGAACTCCGTTGCAGAGTGCGGGACGATAGCGCCAGAAGCGGACTGCACGCAGCACAATCCGATCTTCCTCGGGGCCGCCGCTATCCACGATGAAGGCGCTATGCACGTATCCGTCGCTGCCAACAATGAAGCTGACGCGAACCTTCATGTCGTGATCCTGAACAGGTAGCAACGGGTCGGGCGTGAGCAAGGCCTCAGGCAGACTGACGCTTGCACATTTCGGCAGAGCCAGCGGCTCCGATGCGGGAGAGAATTCGGAGATGTGGGCGGGCGCACGACGCAGCGCCTTTTCGGGCCCCGTGAACGGGGTTTGATGCGGAATCACCGTCGACCGAGACGCCACTGGGCAAAGTGCGAGAAGGCAACTAAGGCCGGCCATCGAGACGACTGCTGCAAGCGCTTTCCCGCTCGCCGTTTTTGAGTTCGGCCAGAGACACTTCATCCTGCGTGCAGTGGGCAATTCGCTTTCCACTGGTAGCGAAATGTAATATGTTTATTATCAATACCTTAGCAACGCTTCCTTGACGACAATTTTACCCCCGGCTGCAATCCCTTGCAAATTGAGCCGAACAGAATCGTAACCGGCTAAGAAGTGCGAGGGGTTCAGTTTCGGGTTTCCGGTCTGCACGAGGGGACACTCGAAGTACCGGCGCAGAGTTTCGAGAGCCCGGCTGCCAGGCCGCAGAGGATCATCGCCTTGCTCGGGCTCTCTTGAATGGATTTCTTAGTCCAGCCCGTTCTGGGTAAATTTATACGCAGTATTTAGCTTATCCGCGGTCAGATAGATGCTGGACGCCTGTCCCGCGGTGCTGTAGTTATCGACCACAATTCCACTGGGACCGCCGTCCACAGGCGCGGTGGTGATGGTGGAATTTCCGGTGAGTGCCACCACACAACCATCGACTGCGCCCGTGCAATCTTCGGTCAGTCCGAAGAAGAAGAAATCAGTACCGCCGTTAATATTAGGGTTATAGAACTCAGTCCATCCCGTGCAGCGGGCACCGGCGGAAGCCAGAAGTTGCTCTGAAAAGGCAGGCGACAGATTCATGGTGCGCCCGGTGAACCCGAATTCGTACTGCCAGGGCGTGGTATCGTCAGCGCCCGTCCCGCAAAGACGAACATCTCCATCCGCGGGATTGGTGAAATACGCGTTGGTAAAAGCGGGCTCATAGAGCGCGACCGCAGTGGCCTTGCCGCCGGCGGGAGTGGCGGCGCCCAGACCGATTCGGACTTTCGATAACTGAGTGAGAGAGGCGGTGTCGGCTTCGACGAGAACCGCGGAAGTGCCATCATTGGCGTCAACCACAAAGGTTGTGCCGTTCGTAACATCGACAATCGGCGCGGCCACGATACCGGAACTGGTGCCTCCTTTCTTTCCAACCACGAGCGTCGCCAATGCGCCCGTAGTCGTGTTGATTTGATACAGGCTTGCGTTCGCGCTCCCGACCATCACGAAACCCTGGGTAGCGTCGAAAACGGGAGGAGTCAGGTGGAAGCCGGCGCTGACCGTAACCGGCCAGGGAGATCCACTGAGCGTGGGCGTTCCCTTGAAAACGCCCGTGATTTGGTAAACGACGCCGTTGTCCGCGCCCACGTAGACTGTATCCGAGCTGTAATCTATCCACGGCGACGAGGCGGTGTTATACGCCGAAGCGGAGTAGGTCAGGGAAGTCATGGAGGGTGCGGCGGCGGCAATAATCGTGCCTTGACCAGCGGTCCAGGTCAGGACATGGAAAATGGCGGAGGCGGGAGGTCCCACAACGCTTTCCACGAAGGCGACCTTCGTTCCATCCTCGGAAAGAATCGGGGAAGTTACGATCTTGCCTCCGGTGACAGTCGTGGTGTTATAAGCAAACATCACGGTTGGAGCCGCGCCACATAGCCCGCCGCTGCCAGCGTAGAGATTGTTGAAGGCAACCAGATTGGCTTGGCCCGCGGTGACACCGGCCGTGTCCAGTCCGAACACAACATAGTCGCCGCTGCAACTGGGCGGAGCGCCAGGATCGAAGGAGAACTTCGCCGGAAACGTATTTACGTTGAGGCGGCCTTTTTCCAAATCAACGCTCCAATCGCGGTGGCCGGTCTTGGCGGAAGCCGGCAGGGGATCGGCGCCGTGGAAGACATCCGAATTCGGAGCCTGCCAACGCTGCATCGCCTGATACAGAACGCGCGGTTCCCGGTAAATCACGTCGGGGTGCAGAGCAAGCGCATCGCGGCTGAAGACGATATGGCTCTGAGACCAGTCCTGTGGAACTCCTGTGTGCCTGGAGCCAGCCTTTTCCTGAGCACACATACTCGGCACGAGAACAAAAATCATCACGCACCACGCTAAAACGTCAGCATAAGGATGCCTTGGTTTCACAGGTACCTCCAGTTGCCATCGGATGCGCATATTGTAGCCGCTTTTCCGTCAATAGGGGATAACTGATTTTAGACGGCTTGACCCTCTGGTGCTGCCACTTCCGATCCGATTTGCCACGCTGGTAACCTCTTTTGAACACTAAAGATTGAATGCAACCAGTCAGGAATGGGGGACGGCAATGTACCGCCATTCCGTTGGCATCGACGGCTGATGTTTCCGACCGGATTTCCGATTCTTGACCGTGTGTGGAACAATGATGGGGCTCCGACGGGGGCCCACATTCATCCATGACCGCTACGCCGACCAGCCTTCAACTTGCGCTCCTCTCGGCGGCAATCCTCGGGCTCCATCACGGGTTTGACTACGACCATATTGCTGCCATCACCGACATCACCAGTGTGCAAACCAGCCGCTGGCGAGGAATGCGGCTTGGCTTGCTCTACGCCCTGGGACACGCGGCCATGGTTGCTGTGCTGGGCAGCGCCGTCATCGTGTTTCAGCTCTCGCTGCCGCATGGTATCGATCGGATCGCCGAGCGGTTGGTGGGACTGACCTTGCTGATCCTGGGAGTCTATGTTCTGGGATCACTGTTTAAAGGAAATAGCGCGCCTCGCAGCCGCTTTCACCTTATGGCCCGGGCATTGCGTTGGGTCCATTGGAAGATGAAGAGCTACTGGCACGATCACGATATCCCGCGCCCGGCGGACAAGACGTGGAACTACGATTCGAAATCCGTCCTCACGATTGGCCTTGTGCATGGGCTGGGCGCGGAGACGCCCAGCCAACTGATGATCTTCTTGCTGGCGGCCAATCTGGGGGGAATCAGCAAGGGCTTCGTCGGTCTGGCAATGTTTATCGCGGGACTGCTGGTAATGAACACAGTGATGACGGCGCTGGCAATTGGACTTTTCGGTGTCAGTTCGCGGCTGCCCCGCTTTCAGTTTGTGGTTACCGCGCTGACGGCAATCTATAGCCTCGCGGTGGGCGCTCTGTTCTTGTTCGGATCATCGGGACTTCTGCCGCCGCTGGGATGAGGTTGTGGGCGACGCGGTCTGGACCCATCTTATCCCCGGGTCACTGTCGTTGCGGCCGTCGTTACGGGTTGTCTTCGCGGCATCGTTCTCGCGTCGTCATCATCGTGTCATCATGCTCGTCGGACCCACGCCCATGTAATCCAAATTCGGCCAGTAATAAATTCTGACAGAACCGGTGAGTTAGTAATACAATGTCCGACGGTAACTTACCCGAGGGGGTATTTGATGACAAATATTGCTAAGGCAATCGTCCGGCTCCGCGAGGAACGCCGGGATGCACAGAACCAAGTCCAAAAGCTTGGGGAAGCTATTTCAGTTCTGGAAAAGCTTACCCGAAGCTCGGGCGTAACCGTGCGTGTTGGGGCGGCGCATCGTGCTAAGCGCGTTCTTTCGGCGGCAGGACGCCGCAGAATTTCTCTGGCTCAGAAAGCACGTTGGGCGAAGATCAGACAGATGAAAAAGGCAGCCTAAAATGCCGGGCGGGCCGCAGGCTGTGCGACGTCCTCGCGCTAGACTGAAGCCCGCCGGATTTTTGCCTGACGAGTTGGCCCTTACCCTGCCCTTGTTTCTATCTAGCCTTGTGTTGCCAGCGGGCTCATCTGCGTTGCCCAGTAAGTAAGCTGCGGGCAACCGGTTTGCTCGAAGCTCGCGGCTTGCCTAGCTGTGTCCTCCGCCAAGCTCGCGCACGATGCTGCCGACAAATGCCTTGGCGTCGCCAAACAGCATCAGGGTGTTATCGAGATAGTAGAGCGGGTTATCGATACCGGCGAAGCCTGGATTCATGCTGCGCTTGATGACCATCACGGTATGGGCCTTGTCCACATCGAGGATCGGCATCCCGTAGATGGGGCTGGAGGCATCGGAGCGAGCGGCAGGGTTGGTAACGTCGTTGGCGCCAATCACCAGCGCGACATCGGTCTGCGGAAAGTCGCCGTTGATTTCGTCCATCTCAATCAAGCGGTCGTAGGGAATATCGGCTTCGGCCAGCAGCACGTTCATGTGGCCAGGCATGCGTCCGGCAACAGGGTGAATGGCAAAGCGCACGTCCACGCCGCGCTTGGTCAGAGCGTCGTAAAGTTCGCGCACCTTGTGCTGCGCCTGGGCCACAGCCATGCCATACCCTGGAACCACGATGACGCGGCTGGCAGCAGAAAGAACCGCCGCAGCTTCTTCTGGGGTCGCGCTGCGAACGGGTCTGGCTTCCTCGCCTGCGGCGACCGAAGTTTGCACCTGACCAAAGGCTCCGAACAAAACGTTGGTGAAGGAGCGGTTCATGGCCTTCGACATGATGATGGAGAGGATGAGGCCTGACGATCCGTCGAGCGCTCCCGCGATGATAAGCAGTTTGCTGTCGAGAACGAAGCCCATGGCCGCTGCCGACAGCCCGGCGTAGCCGTTCAACAACGAGATGACCGTCGGCATGTCCGCGCCACCGATGGGGATGATCAACAACACACCGAACGCCAGCGCGATCAGAATCATGAACGGAAACAGGGACCGCGAATCGGGATGCAAAACTAGAGTTACGGCAATCACCACCGCGCCGGCAAGCAGCAAGAAGTTGACGAGGTTCTGGCCTTTGTAAGTCAACGGACGCTGCGGCAGGATTTCCTGCAGCTTGCCGGCGGCCATCAAGCTTCCGGTCACGGTCAAGCCGCCGAGAATGACCTCGAGGGACAGCACCGCCATCATGAAGCGCGAAATGTCGGGGGAGCGCAAATAAAACTCGGCCGAACCGACCAGCGTGACGCAGAGTGCGCCAAAGGCGTGACTGAGCGCGGTTCGCTGCGGAACCGCCGTCATCGCCACCCGCCCGAGCGGAATGCCGATGATGGTGCCGAGCACCAGCCCAATGGCGATCAGCCGGTAGTCAACAATCCCGTGGTGCAGCAGCGTGCCGCAGATCGCCAGCAGCATGCCAATTTCGCCCGCCCAGATGCCGTGGCGGGCCGTGGTGGGCGAGCTCATCCACTTCAGCGAGAAGATGAACAGCACGCTCGCGATGAGATATACAAGCTCGATGATGACTTGGCCGCCTGCGAATTCGCCTGTCATTATTGGCCCACCGACTTTGCCGCCGGTTTAGCCGCGGGGCGGCTGGATTTGAACATCTTCAACATGCGGTCCGTAATCAGGAAGCCGCCGACGATGTTGCTGGTGGCGGCGACCACGGCGATGAATCCGAAAACGGCGGAGAGCGTGCTCTTGTGCTCGCCCACGAGCACGATCGCTCCTACCACCGCGATCGCATCCAACGCGTTGGTCAGCGACATCAACGGAGTGTGCAACAGAGGCGAGACCCGCCGAATCACTTCAAATCCGATGAATCCAGCGAGCACAAAAATAAAGAGTGCATTGATCAGATTCGAACTACTGTTCATCTTTCCTCCGTACAAGTCGTCTCGCAATGAACTGCAAGGAATAACCGCCGCATCCGTCAGGGACTAAAGCCAGCGCCTTTATTGGGTCTCGGCGGCGCGTCTGAAGCCGCACCCTTGCAAAACAAATCAACTACCTGCAGACCTTTGCCTTTACCTAAACGATAGTCAGCCTTGTTTGAGCAGCGCCGGCAACTTAAAAAACTCGCGGACCCGCGCGTTTACAATCTCGCCGCCGCGCGTGAGCAGCGTCTCGCGAACAATCTCATCTTCGAGGTTCAGATTCAACTTTTGATCTTTGATCAGGTGCGTGAGGAACGCCGTGATGTTGCGGGCATACATCATGCTCGCGTGATAAGGCACGCCTGTAGCCACGTTGATTGCTCCGATGATGGTCACGCCATGCTTGACCACGGTCTTGCCGGTTTCCGTGATCTCGCAATTGCCGCCGCGTTCGGCAGCCAGATCAAGGATCACCGAACCCGGTGCCATTCCTTTCACCATGTCCTCGGTTACCAGGACGGGCGATTTTTTTCCCGGAATCACAGCCGCGGCAATCACCACATCGCTTTCCTGCACCACTTTCCCGAGCAACTCGCGCTGGCGGCGATAGAAGTCTTCATCCTGCGCGCGTGCATATCCGCGAGCATCCTGCGCATCTTTCGCCTCGATGGGCAGCTCGACAAAACGTCCACCGAGACTCTGCACCTGCTCCTTCGCCGCTGGCCTTAAGTCGTAAGCCGAAATCACCGCGCCCAGGCGGCGCGCGGTCGCGATCGCCTGCAGTCCGGCAACACCGCAGCCAATGACAAACACGCGGGCGGGGGTGATTGTTCCCGCCGCGGTGGTGAGCATGGGAAAAAAACGCGGATGATGGTCGGCTGCCATCAGCACCGCCTTGTAACCGCAGACAGTCCCCATCGAGGAGAGCGCATCCATGCTCTGGGCACGAGTGGAACGGGGCATCAGCTCCACGGCAAAGGTGGTGACGCCGGCGTGCGCGATCTCTTGCACGATTTCCAACGAACCGAACGGACGCAGAAACCCGACAAGGATCTGATCTCGGCGGAATAGCGGTACGTCCTGTTTGCCGGTTATGTCGTTGGAACCGTAGCAGAGAATCTGCACGACAATGTCGGCCGCGGCAAACACCGCAGCACGGTCCGCGACGATCTTCGCGCCCTTGTCTGCATACTGGGAATCGGGATAGCCGGCCTCGATTCCAGCGCCGGATTGAATGTGGACTTCGAAACCCGCTTTGGTCATTGTCGGGACGACGGACGGCACAAGCGCAACCCGCCGCTCTCCCGGATAACTTTCTTTCGGAACACCGATGTTCACGAGACCCTGCCTGTTCAGCGATTCCCTGTATCGCGGTTGATCGGAACTGCCCGGCGCACATCAAGCCTGCTTTTGCAGGCAACTTCCAGGGAACGGAGGATTCTAGTTGACTGGATGGCCATGCGCAAATGGCTGGTCTTAGGTCTTTCAGCACTTTGTCTTCCCGAGACCTAATTACCGCAGCGAGAGGCTCAGCCGCAAACCGTCGCCGTCATTGAATGCGGCCATGTCAGCGCAGTTTTGAACGATCCAATCGGCACCAGCCTCGTCGAGATCGCGGCGGACCATGGTCGTGAGGAATGCAATTACGCGGGCGCCAGCGGCCTTTCCGGCGCGAACTCCGGCCGGCGCATCTTCTACCACAATGCAATCGGAGGCGGCAAACCTGAGCTTTGCCGCCGCTTTCAGGTAAGGCTCGGGATCCGGCTTGCCAATATTTACATCGCTCGACGTAATCATGGTTCTGGGGATGGGCAGACCCGCGGCGCGCAAACGCACCTCGGCTAGCCGACGCGTGCAGGAGGTCGCAATGGTCCAGCGTTCCGGAGGCAAAATGTTTAAGAGTTCCCGAGCACCTGGCAGAAGGACAACGCCATCGAGATCCTTCATCTCCCTGCATTCGACTTCGCGATCTTCGCGGTCAATGTCAGCGCAGGGCAGCAACTCGCGGATGGTGGTGCGACTCGGCCGCCCGTGCGCTTGGCGGACCACGGTCTCAGGATCAAAGCCATGCTCGGCCGCCCACCGAGACCACACCCGCGCAACGGCAGGCGTGGAATCAATGAGTACACCGTCCAGGTCAAACAGGAGGGCCCTGCAGCGGATCGCGATCATTTCATCTAATTTACATTGCCGACAATTTCTGCGGGACTGTGTGCCAAATG
>Ga0181536_10000036_pt1 | contig 131826 bp, 104 predicted proteins | sample PEATcosm2014_Bin_41_FD_121105 | JGI IMG/M metagenome (GOLD analysis project Ga0181536, IMG submission 121105) | Peatland microbial communities from MTU Mesocosm Facility, Houghton, MI, USA - PEATcosm2014_Bin17_60_metaG | ecosystem: Environmental > Terrestrial > Soil > Wetlands > Peat | place... | reverse complement strand
GTGTCGGAGGGGGGACTTGAACCCCCACGCCCTTGCGGGCACCAGCCCCTCAAGCTGGCGCGTCTGCCTATTCCGCCACTCCGACGGGCGTACGACTGGGTCGCAGCGTCCGGAGATCGTAGCGCGTGGCCAAAGGCCCACTTCAGGGCTACGGGAGAGCGGCCCGGGGGGCGACACGGCCTATTGACCGGGGAGCGACGGCGTGGTGTTGCTGGTGGACTCGGGTGCCCGGGCCGCCCACAGCTGCGCGGACCACAAGAGGCTGGGGCTTCGCGGCATCGCCGTGACGCCGCCGATCGTCCGGCTCCAGACCAGGACCGTCGGCTCGGCGAAGAGGGGCAACGAGACCATGTCGTCCCACAGCATGGCGTCCGCCTGGTTGTAGGAGGTGGCCGCCGTGTCCGGGTTCAGCTGCTGCGAGGCCGTCTCCACCAGCTTGTCGAACTGGCTGTCGGAGTAGCCCGTCCAATCCTGTGACCCGTTCTTGCCCGCCGGCCCGAGGAGCGTCGTGTACCACGCCATGGTCTGGCTCATGTACGGCGTGAAGGTCACCGGCAGCACGGCCAGGTCGGCGAACCCGGCCGCCAGGACCTCGCCCGTCTCGGTCGCGCCATCCACCGGGAGCAGCGTCGTGTCCAGGCCCGTCGCCTCCAGCTCGGCCCGGATCGTCGGGGCCGCCGCGGACGCCCAGGGATCGCTCGAGTCGTAGACCATGTGCAGCTGGAAGGGAGCGCCGAAGGCCGAGTGATAGTACGGATCGCCCGGGGTCTTGACCAGGCCCGAAGCCGCGATGTATGCGGCCGCCTGCGTCGGCACCGGTGTCACCGGGAAGTTCACGCTCCCGCCGGCGCCGATCACCGTCGTCGAGGTCGACGACGTCGGGGGCGGGATCGTCGTGGTCGGCGAGCCGGTCGAGGCCGGCTTGTAGCTCTGCTGCCCCTGCACGGAAAGGTGGCTGTTCCCCGGCTCGATCCCCGGCACCGCCCAGCTCACCTGTTGGTTGACCAGGTCCTGGCGGTTGATGCTGAGGGCGATGGCATAGCGGAGGTCAGGCGACAGGTCCGACTCGAGCGAGCTCGCCATGTCCAGCTGCAACAGCGTCGCCGAGGTGTCCACCTCGCTCTGTGCTCCCGGCAGCCCCGTCATCTGGGTCAGGAAGGACTGCGTCACCGTGCTGGGCTCCGCCACCTGCACGTAGCCCGATGTCATCCACTGGGCCAGTTGCGCCGTCGACGACGCGATGTGGATCGTGATGGTGCGGGCATTGGCCGGCGTCCCCCACCACCTGGGGTTCTGCACGAGGGTGATCGCCTGGGGTGTCACCGACGTGATCTTGAACGGCCCGCCCGACAGGTCGATGTCGGGGTTCACGGTGGTGCAGCTCGGATTCCAGCCCGTCTTCTCCATCACGTGGGCCGGCACGAGGTTGGCGAAGAGCATCTGCCAGTCGGCGAACGTGGTCTTGAACTTCACCGTCACGGTGTGACCCCCGTTGGATCCGGTCACCGACGCGATGTCCCGGTAGCCGGCGATGCTCGCCACCTCGTCGGACGGCACATCCGGGTCGCCGCGTTGTTGCTCCCAGGCGTACTTGAAATCGGCCGCGGTAATGGGTACGCCGTCGGACCAGACCGCCTTGGGGTTCAAGGTGTAGACGATGGTCTGGGGACTGATGCTGATCGGTTCGGCGGACACGATCAGTTCCGAGTTGGACGTGGGCGTCCCGGCGCTGTCCACCACGTCCGGGATGAACGGGCTGGGCAGCACGGCGCCCAGGACCGTCTGCGTGCCCGGCGTGTCCCCCGCCGGCGTGTTGGGGTTGCACCCCGTCGGGCTCTCGGTCATGCCGAAGGAGATGCTGCCTCCGGCCACCCCGACATAGGTCACCGTCGTGCCGCCGTCGCCACCTCCCCCACACGCCGCAGCCGACAGCGCCAGTGCTCCGAGCCCGCCGATCAGCCCTCGCCACCGGGGGCGTCGGCCCCGGCCCGTCACTGCAGCCGGAGATCCAGGGTGACCGTCGCGAAGGCGAAGACGATGGCCACAGTGACGGTGATGCGGTCGAGGTTCCGCTCGACCACCGTCGAGCCCTGGGCCGCCGCGCCGACGCTGCCGCCGAACATGTCGGACAGCCCACCGCCCTTCCCGCTGTGCATGAGGATGAGGAAGATGAGTCCGAGCGCGGCGAGCACCTCGATGACGACGTAGACCCAGGTCACTGCGTCCAAGGTTGCCAGCATCAACACGGAGGAGCCTCCCACTCGCGGCGGATCGGGCCTTAACGGCCTAGGAACGGTAGCAGGCGGCGGCGGCCCGAATGATGTCAGTGAAACCCGCCGCCTCCAGGCTCGCCCCCCCGACCAGGAGGCCGTCCACGTCCGGTTCCGCCATCAGATCGGATGCGTTCTCCCCGTTCACCGACCCCCCGTACTGAATCCGCACCGTCCCCGCCGCCGCCTCACCCCCGACTTTGGCCACCAGGGAACGGATGAACACGCAGGCGTCCTCGGCGTCCACCGCCGTGGCGGCCTTCCCGGTGCCGATGGCCCAGATCGGCTCGTAGGCGATCACCAGCCCCCCCACCACCTCGGCGCTGAGGCCCGACAGCGCAGCCAGCACCTGTTCCTCCAGGAGGCTCTCGGTCTGCCCCCGGTCGCGCTGCTCCTCGTTCTCCCCCACGCAGAGCACGGGTGTCATGCCGTTGCGGAGGACCGCCCGGAGCGTCGCCGCCACCGTGGCGTCGTCCATGCCGAACAGCGTCCGCCGCTCCGAGTGCCCGACGATCACGTAGGCGGTCCCGAGCCGGGCCAGCATGCGCGGGCTCACCTCGCCGGTGCGTGCCCCGGAATCCTCGTCGGAGCAGTGCTGCGCGCCGAGCGCCAGCGGGAGGCGCTCCTTCTCGACCAGCGTCTGCACGGTGCGCAGGTCGGTGAAGGGCGGGTGCACCGACACCTCGATACGGGCCACGTCCTCGGGCTTCAGCCGCAATCCGAGGTCGCGCACGGTGTGCAGCGCCTCGATGTGGTCGTGGTGCATCTTCCAGTTCCCGCTGACCAGCGGGCGGCGGTCCGTCACCCCCGGGGAGCGTTGGGGGCGTTCCGGAGGGCGTCGATCCCCGGCAGGTGCCCCTCGAGCTCAATGAAGGACAGCGAGGCCCCACCGCCAGTCGAGAGGTAGCCGATCTTGTCGGACAGCCCGAGCTCGTCCAGCGCGCTGGCGCTGTCACCCCCGCCGACCACCGAGAAGCCGGGGCAGTGCGCCACCGCCTCGGCCACGATCCGGGTGCCCTCGGCGAAGCGATGGTCCTCGAAGGCGCCGAGCGGGCCGTTCCACAGCACCGTCCCCGCCGTGGCGACCTCCTGGGCGAAGGCGGCGGCCGTCTCGGGACCGATGTCCAGGCCGGTCCAGCCGTCGGGGAGGTCGCCTTCGATCACCTTGACGCTCCCCCGCGGCCCGTGACCGTCGGCGGGCGGTCCGAAGGTGCCCCCGGGCTCCAGGGCCCGGGTGTCGGTCGGGAGCACGATGCGGATCCCCGAGTCGAGAAGGTTGCGGCACTCCTCGAGGTGGCCGGGGTCGAACATCGAGTTCCCGACGGCCTGCCCCTTGGCGGCCAGGAAGGTGAACGCCATGCCGCCGCCGATGACCAGCGTGTCGACCTTGGTCGCCAGGACCTTGAGCACGTCCAGCTTGTCGGCCAGCTTGGCGCCACCGACGATGGCGACGAAGGGCCGCGCCGGGTCCTCCAGGAGCCCTCCGAGGACCTCGACCTCCTTGGCGAAGCGCAGCCCCGCCGCGCTCGGCAGGAACTGGGGCGGCCCCACGATCGAGGCATGGGCGCGGTGGGCCGCGCCGAAGGCCTCGTCGACGTAGGCGTCGAAGCCCGCAATGAGGCGCTGCACGAAGGCCGGGTCGTCGGCCTTCTCGCCCGGGTCGAAGCGCAGGTTCTCGGTCAGCCCGATCCCCGGGCACAGCGTCTCGAGACGTTGGCGCACCGGGTCCATCTCCCAGCGCGGGTCCGGCGCCCCGGCCGGGCGACCGAGGTGCGAGGCCGCCACGACATCCGCGCCCTCGTCCTGGAGCCGGCGCAGTGTCGGCAGGGCCGCCGTGATCCGGAAGTCGTCGGCCACCGTGGCCTTGCCGCGCACTCCGATGTGCAGCGGGACGTTGAAGTCGACCCGCACGAGCACGCGCTTCCCGTCGAGGTCGGGGAGGTCCTCGAGGAGCGGGATGCCGTGGAGCGGGTCCATACGGTGGTCAGCCCCCGACCAGCACGGCGAGGTCGAGCAGCCGGTTCGAGTAGCCCCACTCGTTGTCGTACCAGCCGTAGACCTTCACGAGCGAGAGCTCGTCGCTGATCGGCATCACCATGCTGAGCCCGGCGTCGAAGGTGCACGAGGCCGGTGACCCGACGATGTCGCTCGAGACGATGGGGTCCTCGGTGTACTCGAGCACCCGGTCCAGCGGCGGCTTGGCGGCCGCCTCGGCGAACGCGGCGTTGACCTCCTCGACGGAGGGGTTGCCCCTGACCACCGCCGTGAAGTCGGTGATGGAACCCACGGGGAGCGGCACGCGCAGCGAGAACCCGTCGAGGCGCCCCTTCATCGACTCCATCACCAGGCTGGTGGCCTTGGCCGCACCCGTCGTGGTCGGCACGATGTTGACGGCCGCCCCGCGGGCCCGGCGCGGGTCCTTGTGCGTCAGGTCGAGCAGGTTCTGGTCGTTCGTGTAGGCGTGCACCGTCGTCATGAGGCCGCTGACGATCTCGAACGCGTCGTCGACCACCTTGACCATCGGGACGAAGCAGTTCGTGGTGCACGAGGCGTTCGAGACGACCAGGTGTGTCGCCGGGTCGAACTCGTCGTCGTTGACGCCGATCACGAAGGTGGCGTCGGCGTCGCCCGACGTCGTCGAGATGATCACCCGTTTCACCGAGCCCCCGAGGTGCCCCGCCGCGTCGGCCCGGGAGGTGAAGCGGCCGGTGGACTCGATCACGACATCGGCCCCGAGCTTGTCCCACGGCAGCTGCTCGGGCTCGCGCTCGGTCAGGACGCGGATGTGCTGGTCGCCCACGAGGAGATCGTTGCCATCGATGTCGACCGGCACCGGGAGCCGTCCCTGCGTCGAGTCGTAACGGAGAAGATGCGCCAGGGTCTCGGCGGAGGTCAGGTCGTTCACGCCGACCACCTCGACGTCCGCGCCGGTGTCGAGGATCGCCCGCAGGAAATTGCGGCCGATGCGCCCGAAGCCATTGATTCCGACCCGCACCGTCATCTCGTCCCTTCCTCTCGGGTTCCGGGTGACCTATGCCAGCAGACCGGACAGCGCCTGCGCCAGTTTGGCCGGGCTGTGCACCAGGGTGTTCTCTCCCGTCAGGGGAACGTCGAGCACCGAGACATCCGTCGCGCCGATGTCCATACCCTGGATGCTGTCACACACGACCATGTTCACTTTGACATCGTGCCTGGCCAGGGCCGCAACATGGGCTGCGACGTCGAAGCCCTCGGTCTCGGGCACCTGGGGACGAAGGTTGCACACGTACACGACCTGGGCTGCGGAGGAGGCCACCGCCTCGGTGATGCCTCGCACCGCCACGGCGGCCAGGACGCTGGTGAACAGCGAACCGGGCCCGATGACGATCTGGTCCGCCTGGGCGATCCGCTCGACCGCCAACGGCGGCGCCTGCGCGTCGTCGGGCACCAGCGAGACCTTCCGGATGTCGCCCGTGCCCATGACCGCCACCTGGCCCGCCACCGTGCCCTCGGCCGCCTCGGCCTTCAGCACGACCCGCTCGGTGGTGGCCGGCAGGATGTCGCCGCACGCGCCCAGCAGCTGCGCCGCTTCGCGCACCCCGAGGACGAGATCGCCGGTGGCGTCGATCAGGCCGGTCAGGATGAGGTTGCCCAGCACGTGCCCGGCCAGCTCCCCCTCGTCGAACCGGCGCTCGAAGGCCACCGCCAGTGCCGAGTCCTCGTCGGCCACCGCCACCAGACACTTGCGGATGTCGCCCACGGCGACCATGTTGAGCAGCTCGCGGAGCCGCCCGCTGCTGCCGCCGTCGTCGGCGACCGAGACGACCCCCGTGAGGGTGCCCGCGTAGCGCCGGGCCGCCCTGAGCGTGACGGCCGTGCCGTGGCCCCCGCCGATGGCGACGACCGAGGGGCGGGCGCCGTTCACCGGTCGATGTCCCGGTGGAAGACCGACACCGTCTGACCGTGCTCGCTCAGTCGCTCCGCCAGGGCGCGGGCGAGGACCACGGAGCGGTGACGACCGCCCGTGCAGCCCATCGCGATCGTCAGGTACGACTTCCCCTCTCGGACGAACGCCGGCAGGATGCTCGTCAGCAGATCGTCCACCTTCTCGAGGAAGCCGACGGACTCGGGCTGGCCCAGCACGAAGTCGCGTACCTCCTCGTCCAGCCCGCTGAAGGGCCGCAGCTCCTCCACCCAGAACGGGTTCGGAAGGAAGCGACAGTCGAAGACGAGGTCGACGTCCAGCGGGATGCCGTGCTTGTACCCGAACGAGATGACCGAGGTCTGCATCTGCGGGGCGTCCTCGGCGCCGAACGCCTCGAGGATGCGCACCCGCAACTGGTTCGAATTCAGGTCCCCGGTGTCGACGAGGAGATCGGCGCGCTCGCGCACCGGTTCGAGCAGCCTCCGCTCGACCGCGATGGACTCCTCCACGCCCCGTGCGGGCAACGGGTGCCGCCGCCGCGTGCCCTCGTAACGGCGCACCAGGACGTCGTCGGGCGCATCGAGGAACACCACGCGCACGCGCCGACGCGCCGTGTGGAGCTGGTCGAGGACCTTGGGGAGATCGTCGAAGTACTCCGGGCCCGTGTCGCTTCCACCGCGGCCGATGACCAGCGCCACGCGCTCAATGCCGGACCCGGGTCGATCAACCATCTCGACCATCTTCATGATCAGACCGGCGGGCAGGTTGTCGATGACGAACCAGCCCACATCCTCGAGCGCGGCGGCCGCGGTGGAACGGCCCGCCCCGGACATCCCCGTCACCACCGCGAACTCGCTCATCGTCCTCCAGCCTTGCGCACTTCCTCGTACACCGCGCGCGCCACCTGGTCGGGCAGCCATGACAGCCCTTCGAGCTGCTCGAGCGATGCCGCCCGCACCGCGTTCACCCCACCCAGCTCCTTGACCAGGCGCGCCCTGCGGGTCGGGCCGAGGCCGGGGATGTCGTCGAGGATGCTCCGCGTCATCCGCTTGGCCCGGCGCTCGCGATGGAAGGTGATGGCGAAGCGGTGGGCCTCGTCACGCACGCGCTGCAGGAGGTAGAGGGCGTCCGAACCGCGGCGCAACCGCACCGGGTCGGGTGAGCCCGGCCGGTACACCTCCTCGAACTGCTTGGCCAACGACGCCAGCTCTATCTCCCCTTGCAGCCCGAGCTCGCGCACGACGCGTTCGGCCACTCCGAGCTGGCCCTTGCCACCGTCTACCACCAGCAGATTGGGCCGGTAGGCGAAGCGCCGCGGCCGGCTCCCCTCGGCTGCCGGTTCCGCCTTGAGCGCGTTGAGGCGGCGCGTGAGCACCTCCTCCATGGCGGCGTAGTCGTCGTTGCCGTGGACGGTCTTCACCTTGAAGCGCCGGTAATCCGACCGCTTGGCCAGCCCGTCCTCGAACACCACCATGGAGCCTACGTAGTCGGTCCCCTGCAGGTGGCTCATGTCGTAGCACTCGATCCGCAGGGGTGCCTCGCGCAGTGACAGCGCGTCCTGCAGCTCGGTCAGCGCCTTGGACCGCGCGTTGTGGTCGGACGCCCGGCGCAGTCGGTGGCGCGCCAGGTCCTCGCCCGCCGATCGTGTGACGGTGTCCTGCAGCGCGCGCTTGGCGCCCCGGAGCGGCACGGCGATCTCCACCGGGCCACCACGAACGCCCCGCAACCAGCTCTGCAGGATCTCGCGGTCGTCGGGCTCCTCGGGCACCAGCACCCGGCGCGGCACCTCAGCGCCCTCGGCTCCGTAGACCTGCGCGATCACCAGCGCCGTGAACTCGGGCCCGGACAGGTCCTCGACCTTCTCGGCCACGAAGCCGCGGTGCCCCACGACGCGCCCGCGTCGCACCCGGAAGATCTGCACCGACGCCTCGAGCGGGTCCTCGGCCAGCCCCACCACGTCGAAGTCCTCGGCCCGGTCGGAGACCATCTGCTGGGTCTCCGCGGCCTTGTGCACGGCGGCGATGCGGTCGCGCAACCGTGCCGCCCGCTCGAACTGCAGCTCGTCGGACGCCGCCAGCATCTCGGCCTCCAGGCTCGCCAGCACGGGCTCGGTGTCGCCCGAGAGGAAGCGCATGAGATCGGTCACGTAGCCGTCGTAGGCGTCGTGGTCGACGGCGCCGACGCAGGGCCCCGAGCAGCGGTCGATGTCGTACAGGAGGCAGGGCCGCCCCAGCCGCTGGTGCCGCGTGAACTTGGTGTCCGAGCAGGTCCGGACCGGGAAGCTCCGTACCAACAGGTCGAGGGTTGACCGGATGGCGCCCGCGTTGCCATAGGGGCCGAAGTAGCGGACGCCCTTGCGCTTGCGACCCCGCACGACGGCGGGACGTGGCCACTCCTCGTTGACCGTGACGGCCAGCCAGGGGTAGCTCTTGTCGTCCTTGAGCCGGACGTTGTACCGGGGCAGGTGCGCCTGGATCAGCGAGTGCTCCAGGATCAGCGCGTCGACCTCGCTGTCCACCACCACCCATTCGACGTGGTCCGCCTGGGCCACCATCTGGGCCGTGCGGGGCATGAGCTTGGCCGAGTCCTGCCAGTAGTTGGGCAGGCGGTGGCGCAGTGACTTGGCCTTCCCCACGTACAGGACGCGGCCCTCGGCGTCGTAGAACTGGTAGGACCCCGGGGCGTCCGGGATGGAGCCGGTGGGCGGCCGATACTGCATCGGCCCACTCTCGCGCAGCCGCTGGTGGGGGGCGGTACACTGGCTCCGCCGGCCTGGTATCCGGCGTACAACCTCGCATCGAGGCCGACATACCCGCGGATGGGCGACCAGGCTGTCCCCGCCGGCCAGATCGATGCTCTCCCTCAAAGGGGGCAGACCAGATGCTCAGGCTCCAGGCGCCGCTTCCAGAGCGGTACATTTCCGCGACCGACGACGAGCTGGCGGCCATGATCGGCGCCGCCAAGGCCGCACTCGGCTCCCGGCTCTACGTCCTCGGCCACCACTACCAGCGTGACGAGGTCATGCGCTGGGCCGATGCCAGGGGCGACTCCTTCGGGCTGTCCCGTATCGCCGCGGACCAAACCGACGCCGAGTACATCGTGTTCTGCGGCGTCCACTTCATGGCGGAGTCCGCGGACGTCCTGACCGCCGACCACCAGAAGGTCCTGCTCCCCGACCTCAATGCCGGTTGCTCCATGGCCGACATGGCCGACATCGACCAGGTGGAGGAGGCCTGGGAGGATCTGGCCCGGGTGATCGACGTCGACCGGTTGGTCCCGGTGACCTACATGAACTCGGCCGCCGCCCTGAAGGCCTTCGTGGGTCGCCACGGCGGGGCCGTGTGCACCTCGTCCAACGCCCGGGCCGTCCTCACGTGGGCCCTCGAGCGGGGCGACCGCGTGCTCTTCTTCCCGGACCAGCACCTGGGGCGCAACACCGGCTTCGAGCTGGGCTACGGCGCCGGCGACATGCGGGTCTGGAACCCGCGCCAAGCCCTCGGCGGGCTGACCGACCGTGAGGTGAAGGAGTCCACCCTCCTGCTGTGGAAGGGGCACTGCTCGGTGCACCAGCGCTTCCGGCCCGAGCACGTCGAGGCATTCCGGGCCGCGCATGCCGGCGGGATCGTGATGGTCCACCCCGAGTGCGCCCACGAGGTCGTCGAGCTGGGAGACGTCACCGGATCGACCGACGCCATCATCCGCGCCGTCGCCGAGGCGCCCGCGGGCTCGACCATCGGCGTCGCCACGGAGATCCACCTCGTGAAGCGGCTCGACGACGAGTCACCCGACAAGACCGTCGTCTGCCTCGATCCTGTCGTGTGCCCGTGCTCCACGATGTCGCGCATCGACCCCCAGCACCTGGCCTGGGCACTCGAGGGACTCGTCGAGGGCGAGGTGCGCAACCGCATCGTGGTCGATGCCGAGACGGCGGAATGGGCCGGGGTCGCCCTCGAGCGCATGCTGGCCATCACCTGAGGCTTCGCGCCGTCGCCGTTCGCTCCGGTCGCGCCGGGGCAGCGTTAGGGTCGGGCCGAGTGCTGCGATGCCCGAGGAGGACATGCTGGTGAGCGACTACCCCGACCCGCCCGTTCCGGCCAACCACACCGAACCCGTCCCCCGGCGGGTCCGGGCCTTCCTCGCCGGCCGCGCCATCGTCGACACGACCCACGCGCGCTACGTCTGGGAATGGCCGGCCTTCCCGCAGTTCTACGTCCCGCACGCCGACGTGCAGCCGGACGTGCTCGTCGACGAAGGCGCCACCGAGGAGACCCCGCGTGGCGACGTGAAGCTGTTCGGGTTGAAGGTGGGCGAGGTCCTGAGGCCCGGCGCAGCCAAGGTCCTCGGTGCGGCGAAGGTCGCGGGCCTCGACGACACCGTCCGGTTCGAGTGGTCCGCCCTCGACGCCTGGTTCGAGGAGGACGAGCAGGTCTTCGTCCACCCGCGCAGCCCGTACTCGCGGGTGGACGCACTGCGATCGACCCGGACCGTGCGGGTGGAGTCCAAGGGGGTCGTCCTCGCCGAGTCCTCGTCGCCCGTGCTGGTCTTCGAGACGGGACTCCCGACCCGCTACTACCTCAATCGAACCGACGTGGACTTCACCCACCTGGTCCCGTCGGACACCGAGACGTCGTGCCCCTACAAAGGCACGACCAGTGCGTACTGGTCAGCCGAGATCGAAGGCAGGGTCCATCCGGACATCGCCTGGTCCTACGACTTCCCGACCCGGGAGGTGCTCCCCATCGCCGGGCTGATCGCCTTCTACAACGAGAAGGTCGACACCTTCCTGGATGACACGGAGCTCGAGCGCCCGCGGACCCACTTCTCCTCCGACACGCCGTAGGCACAATTCCCGGCGTGGCGCAGGCGAACTCTGCGAAACTGCTTCGCGTGGATTCGGAAGAGGTGCACCAGCCGGGGTCTCGACCCGACGGGAGTCCTGACCGCCCGCCGCCGGCGGCGGAGGCACCCGGCCGGCCGCCGTCCCCGACCTCCCGCCCCGGTTCCCGACCGGAGGAGCACACGCACATCCCCTCCGCGGCCGACCTCGGCGGGTGGGAGCTCTACGAGCAGCTGAGCGAGCCCCGACGCGCAACGCGGATCCTGTGGTTCGCGCTGGCGGCCCTGGCCGGAGCACTCATCGCAGTGGCCCTCTACCTGGTGTCGTGAGCCACGGGCCCTCCCGGCGCGCACCGAGAGGCGCGCCCGGATCCGGCCTGCCTACGCGCTCTTGCCCAGCACCCGCTTGAGCACCTCGCCGGTGTAGCTGCCGGCCGTCTTGGCCACCTGCTCGGGCGTGCCCTCGGCGATCACCGTGCCGCCCTTGTCGCCCCCCTCGGGACCGAGGTCGATGACCCAGTCGGCCGTCTTGACCACGTCGAGGTTGTGCTCGATCACGACCACGGTGTTGCCCTGGTCCACCAGGCGGCCCAAGACGTCGAGCAGCTTGCGGGTGTCGTCGAAGTGGAGGCCCGTGGTCGGCTCGTCGAGGATGTAGAAGGTGTGCCCGGTCGGCCGGCGACTGAGCTCGCTGGCCAGCTTCACCCGCTGGGCCTCGCCGCCGGACAGGGTCGGTGCCGGCTGGCCGAGCCGCACGTAACCCAGGCCCACGTCCACCAGCGTCTGCATGTGCCGGGCGATCGGCGGCTGGCGCTCGAAGAACACCAGCGCCTCCTCACACGACATGTCGAGCACGTCCGCGATCGTCTTGCCGCGGAAGGTGATCTCGAGCGTGTCGCGGTTGTAGCGCGCCCCGTGGCAGATCTCGCAGGGCACGTACACGTCGGGCAGGAAGTGCATCTCGATCTTGATCGTCCCGTCGCCGGCACAGGCCTCGCACCGGCCGCCCCGCACGTTGAACGAGAAGCGCCCGGGCGCATAGCCCCGTACCTTGGCCTCCGCCGTCTGCGCGAACAGCTTGCGGACGTGGTCGAAGACGCCGGTGTACGTGGCCGGGTTCGAGCGCGGCGTGCGCCCGATCGGCGCCTGGTCGACGTCGACCACCTTGTCGAGATGGCCGATTCCCTCGACCTTGCGGTGGCGTCCCGGCAGCGCCTTGGCCCGGTGGAGGTGCTGGGCGAGGGAGCGCAGCAGGATGTCGTTGACCAGCGTCGACTTCCCCGAGCCCGACACGCCCGTCACCGCGATGAAGCACCCGAGGGGGAACGACACGTCGATGTCGTGCAGGTTGTGCTCGCGGGCGCCGCGCACGGTGACGACCTCGCCGGTTCCCGGGCGCCGCCGCGCCGGCACCGGGATCGACTTCTTCCCCGAGAGGTACTGCCCCGTGATGGAGGCCTTGTTGGTCAGCAGGCCGCCCCGACCGGTGACCGGTCCGGCGTGGACGACCGTGCCGCCGTGCTCGCCCGCGCCGGGGCCGATGTCCACGACGTAGTCGGCCGTGCGGATCGTCTCCTCGTCGTGCTCGACCACGATGACCGTGTTGCCCAGGTTGCGCAGACGCTCCAGGGTTCCGATGAGGCGCTGGTTGTCCCGCTGGTGCAGGCCGATGGAGGGCTCGTCGAGGACGTAGAGGACGCCGACCAGGCCGCTGCCGATCTGGCTGGCCAGCCGGATCCGCTGGGCCTCGCCCCCCGACAGCGTGCCGGCCGAGCGGGCCAGGGAGAGGTAGTCCAGCCCGACGTCGAGCAGGAACTGCATCCGCTCTCGCACCTCCTTGAACACGCGGTCGGCGATCATGTGCTCGCGCTCGGAGAGCTCGAGCGTCGACATGGCCTCCACCGCCGCCTCGATGGAGAGGCTGCACAGCTCGTAGATGTTGCGCTCCCCGACCGTCACGGCCAGCGACTCGGGCTTGAGGCGCGCACCGTGGCACTCGGGGCAGGCGACCTCCCGCATGAACCCCTCGATCTGCTCGCGGGACCAGTCCGACTCCGCCTCGCCGTGCCGGCGCTGCAGCCACGGGATGATGCCCTCGTACTGCGCCTCGTAGGAGCGCTTGCGGTTGAACCGGTTCTTGTAGGTGACGTGGACCGCCCTGGAGCCCGTCCCGTAGAGGACCAGCTTCTTGTCCTTCGCCTTGAGCGACTTCCAGGGGGCGTCGAAGGAGAACCCGCCGAACTCGGCCACGCCCATCTGCAGCCCGGTGAAGTACTCGCTGCGGGCAGCGGCCCACGGGGCCAGCGCGCCCTCGGCCAGCGACAGCGAGTCGTCGGGCACGACCAGCTCGGGGTCCACCTCGAAGCGGGTGCCGAGGCCCAGGCACACCGGACAGGCGCCGTAGGGCGAGTTGAAGGAGAAATTGCGCGGGGCCGGCTCCTCGAAGCTGATGCCGCAGTGGGTGCAGGCCAGGTGCTGGGAGAAGGTGATGGCCTCCTCGGTCTCGCCGTCTCCGCCGTTCATGACGAGGACCTCGGCGGTGCCGCCGGTGAGCTCCAGCGCCGTCTCGATCGACTCGGTCAGGCGCTGGCGGACGTTGTCACGCCGGATGAGCCGGTCCACGACCACCTCGATGGTGTGCATCTCGTAGCGGGCCAGGCTCACCTCGGAACGGTCGGCCAGCTCGAGGGGCACGCCGTCGACGCGGACGCGGGCGAAGCCCTGCTTGGCCAGGTCGTCGAGCAGCGAGCTGTACTCGCCCTTGCGGCCCCGGATGACGGGGGCCAGGACCTGGAAGCGGGTCCCCTCGGGCAGCTCGAGGACGCGATCGACGATCTGCTGGGGGGTCTGGCGCGCCACGGGCCGGCCGCAGATCGGGCAGTGCGGGTGGCCGATGCGGGCGTAGAGCAGCCGGAGGTAGTCGTAGACCTCCGTGATCGTCCCCACGGTCGAACGCGGGTTGCGCGAGGCCGACTTCTGGTCGATGGAGATGGCCGGTGAGAGCCCCTCGATGAAGTCGACGTCCGGCTTGTCCATCTGGCCCAGGAACTGCCGGGCGTAGGCCGAGAGCGACTCGACGTAGCGGCGCTGGCCCTCGGCGTAGATGGTGTCGAAGGCGAGGGAGGACTTCCCCGACCCCGAGAGCCCGGTGAAGACGATCAGCCTGTCCCGGGGCAGGTCGAGGGAGACATCGCGCAGATTGTGTTCGCGAGCCCCGCGAACGACCAGACGGTCGGCCATCCGGTGAGGATACCGGCGCGCTGTATCACCCCCGGCCGGCCGCGCCGTGGGTCCTGGTCCGGCTGGCGGGCGCCGGACCGACCGGGTGGCCGGCACTATTCGAAGGTCACGTCCTCGTCGCCCCAGTAGGCGTCCACGGCCGAGATGAGGCCCTCGTCCGTGATGGTGAAGATCTCGACCCCCCGGATGTGCATGGTGGACCCGCCCTCCAGGCTCACCGTGATGTGGAAGGTGATGGCGGCCTTGTCGGCAACCGGGTGGACCTCGGTCACCTCGAACTTCATCGCCTCGCAGCTGTCGAAGGAGCGCTGGATGAATGCCCGGATGGCGTCGCGCCCGACGTTGGGCGCCGTGGGGACGGGGTCCACCTGCACGGCATCGGGGGTGAAGAGCGCGGCGTAGGCATCGGCGTCCATGGAGCTGCTCACGGTCGCGTAGCGCTCCATGGCCTCCCGGAGCTGGGCGGTGGTCGGCACGACCCGCACGCTAGCCCGCTGACGGTCGGCGACCCCCGTACGGGGTCCGTCCCTACACTGCTGTGTCGTGCCCGCCGATCGAGCCACCCCCCTCCTCTTCATGATCGGCAACGCCCACATCGATCCCGTGTGGATCTGGGACTGGGACGAGGGCATGCACGAGGTGCTCCAGACCTTCCGGGCGGCCGCCGAGCGTCTCGACGAGGATCCTGACCTGCGCTTCACGGCCAGCTCGGCGAGCTACTACCGCTGGGTCATGGACACCTCCCCCGAGCTGTTCGCGCGCATCAGCCGGCACGTCCGCGCCGGTCGCTGGGTGGTCACAGGCGGGCAGTGGGTCGAGCCCGACTGCAACCTGCCGGCCGGGGAGTCCGTGTGCCGGCAGTTCCTCTACGGCCAGCGCTTCCTGGCGGAGCACCTCGGCGTCACCGCCACCGTCGGGTACAACGTCGACTCTTTCGGCCACTCGGGCACGCTCCCCCAGCTCCTGGCTGCCTCGGGCATCGGCGCCTACGTGTTCATGCGACCCGGTCCGGACGAGAAGGAGATCACCTCCCACGCGTTCCGCTGGCGCGGCACCGACGGCACCGAGCTGCCGGCGTACCGGATCCCCTACGACTACTCCACGCAAGGCGGGTCCGAGGACGAGCTCATCCGGCGACGGTCCGAGGATCTCTTGACGCAGAGTGCCGCGCTCGGCGTCCCCCTCATGGCCTTCTTCGGGGTGGGCGACCATGGCGGCGGGCCGACCCGGCTGGCCATGCGGACCGTCCACGCCCTGTCGGCCGAGCGCAGCGGCGCCGTCGACTTCGGCGACCCCGTCGCCTACTTCGACGCGCTCGGGAGAGCGGCGGAGGGCACGCTCCCCGTGGTGGACGGGGAGCTCCAGTGGCACGCCGTCGGGTGCTACTCGGCCCGGGCCGATCTCAAGCTCGCGAACGGGCGGGCGGAGGACGCACTGGTCGCGGCCGAGGTCCTCAACGAGATGTGCCGCCTGCTCACCGGGGACGCACCCGACGTGCGTCGCGAGCTGTCCGAAGCCTGGCAGGGGGTGCTCTTCGCCCAATTCCACGATGCGCTCGGCGGCACCTGCACCGACCGCGCCACCGAGGCCGTGCACGCATTGCTGGTCTCGGGTGCCTCCAGGGCGGACCAGGTGGCGGTGGCGGCGCTGCATCGGGTGGCGGAGCACGTCGACACCTGGGTCGACGGCGCCGAGTGGGCCGAGGGCATCGAGAGCGCCATCGGCGGACTCCCGGTGCCCCTGATCGCGTTCAACCCCCACTCGTGGCCCGTGACCGGCGCCGTGTCGATCCCCCACCCCATTGCCGTGGCGACCGACACGGAGGGGCGGCGCGTCCACGTCCAGCAGATCCCCTCGGGAGAGGTGACCTACAGCCCGACCCGGAGCCTCCTCCAGGTCACCGTCCCCGCCCTGGGCTATCGCCGCTACTGGCTCCATGTCGTCGACGGGGACACCGGCACGTCGGAGTCCGGTATGGAGCCGGCCCGCGCCGGTGAGGCCGGGGTGCTCAGCAACGGCCTCCTGGAGATGCGGGTCGACACGACCACCGGCGAGCTGGCGGGCGCCTTCACGTCCGGCGGGGCAGTTCCGGTGGGGACAGAGCTCCTCGGCGGCGGGGTCCGGCCGATCGTCGTGGCCGACGACAGCGACACCTGGTCGCACGGCGTCGCCCGCTACGCGGGCGACACGGATCCCGGTCAGCTGGTCTCGGTCGGGGTCGTCGAAGGAGGCCCGGTACGCGCCACCGTGCGCAGCATCTGGTCCTTCGGCAGCGGCAGGACCACAGTGACCCAGGACGTCTCCCTCTACGCGGGGAGATGCCTCGCCGAGGTGCGGCTCGACGTCGACTGGCACGAGGCCCACCGGGTCCTGAAGCTCGTCGTCCCCCTGGCGCTCGGAGAGCCCACCAGCACGGCCGGCGCCGCCTACGGATCAGCGGAGCGCCCCTGCTCCGGCCACGAGGAGCCCATGGTCCACTGGGTCGACCTCTCCGATCCCGGGGCCGGCTGGGGCCTCGCCTGCACCGCCGAGGGCAGCGGCGGCTACGACGCACTGGGACCCACGCTCCGCCTCACCGTCGTGCGCAGCCCCCGGGCGGCCGACCACGGACTGGGCTGGGGCGGCGACGACCCCGCCGGGTACCCGATCACGGATCAGGGGCGCCACCAGGTTCGTTACCGGCTCATCCCCCACCTCGGCACGGCACAGGCGGCGCAGGTGCCCCGGTTGGCGGCGGAGCACCGGGTGGAGCTCCCGATCGTGCTCGACACCTGGCACAGGGGGCGGCTCGGGCCCGAGGGGTCGGCGGCACGGCTCCAGGCCGACGGCGTGATCATGCCCGTCCTCAAGCGGGCCGAGGACGGGGGCGGCACGGTTGCCCGCCTGTGGGAGGTCGCCGGCGAGCGGGGCCGCGTCCGCCTGTCGTTGGGGGCCGGGGACGCCGGACCCGCCCCGGTGTGGGAGGGCGAGCTCCGTCCCCACGAGCTCCGGACGATCTTCGTCCCTGACGGGGATCCCGCCCGTTCGCGGACCGTCGACATTCCCGAGCTCGGGGTGCCGCAACCCGCCCCGCCGGACTTCTCGGCGCTCCTGGCGCGCCATCCGGAGCTCTCCACCGTCCAACCCCAGGTGGAGGGCGCGCTCTCCCTCCTGATGCGCACCATCGAGGGCGGCGGGACGATCTACGTCGGGGGCAACGGGGGCAGTGCGGCCGACGCGGAGCACATCGTGGGCGAGCTCATGAAGGGGATGGAGCACCGTCGCCCCCTCGGCGTCCACGAGCGCTCCTCGCTGCGAGACCACGCACCCGACTCCATGGTCGGCGAGGCCGACTACCTCGCCGACCGCCTCGAGGGCGCGCTGCGCGCCGTCTGCCTCACCAGTCAGTCCGGCCTCCTTTCGGCCATCGCCAACGACACCGCGGGCGACATGGGCATGGCCCAGCAGCTCCACGGCTACGGCCGCCCCGGCGACCTCTTTTGGGCGCTCTCCACCTCCGGGACGTCGCGCAACGTGGTGCTGGCCTCACTGACGGCCCGGGCATCGGGCATGCGGGTCCTGGCTCTGACCGGTGCCGGGGGAGAGCGGCTCGGCAGCCTGGCCGACGTGTGGGTCCCGGTGCCCGCCACCGACGTGGCGGACGTGCAGGAGCTCCACCAGCCGCTGTACCACGCCCTTTGCTCGGCCCTCGAGGAGCGCTACTGGCCGAGGGCGGGCTGACGCCCAGGCCAGGGACGTTCGGCCCTATGCCCGAGGTCGGCGCGCTGTAACGATTTCTCATCGTGGTACCGGACCAGGCGTTACGGCAAGCCGACGTCGTCGACGCGCCCATCCTCGCGGTGCCCCGCATCGAGCCTTCGTCCGTCGAGCTGCAGGGTGTGTCCAAGGAGTTCGGGGACGTGACCGCCCTGCGCGACGTCACCCTCGACGCCCGGCCGGGCGAGTTCCTCGTCCTGCTGGGCCCCTCGGGGTGCGGCAAGTCGACCGTGCTGCGCCTCATCGCCGGGCTCGAGGCGCCCTCGGCCGGCACCATCCGGATCGGCGGCGAGGCCATGAACCGCGTCGTCACCAAGAACCGCGACGTCGCCATGGTCTTCCAGAGCTATGCCCTCTACCCCCACATGAGCGTCCGCAAGAACATCGAGTTCCCGCTCCGCTCGCGCGGGGTGCCCCGCGACGACATCAAGGACATCGTCCCCAGGGTGGCCGAGAGCCTCCGGCTCACGGCGTTCCTCGGCCGCAGGCCGGCGGAGCTCTCCGGAGGCCAGCGCCAGCGCGTCGCCCTGGCCCGGGCACTCGTCCGCCGCCCCAAGGTGTTCCTGATGGACGAACCCCTGTCCAATCTCGACGCGCAACTGCGCGTCGAGATGCGCGCCGAGCTCGTCGACCTGCACCGGCAACTCGGCATCACGATCCTCTACGTGACCCACGACCAGATCGAGGCCATGACCATGGGCCAGCGGATCGCCGTCCTCAAGGACGGCGTGCTGCAGCAGCTCGACACACCGGAGACCGTGCGCGACGCGCCCGCCAACGCCTTCGTGGCCAGCTTCGTCGGGAGCCCCCCAATGAACATCCTCACCGGTGCCTTGGACGAATCCGACGGAGAGCTCTCCGTCGCAACCGTGGCCGGGCGCATGAGGCTGCCCGCACTCGAGGCGGCGCTCGTCCGGCAACTGTCCCTCGAGTCCGTCCTCGTCGGCGTGCGGCCGGAGGACCTGTGCATCGAGCGCGACGGTGACCTGGCAGCCACGGTGAGCCTGATCGAGTCGATGGGTCGCCTCCAGCACGTCACCTGCAGGCTGGCGGACGGCCACCTGATCAGCGTCCAGGGCGCCGAGCACGTGGCGATCGACGTGGGCGACCGGGTCGCACTGTCGGTCTGCGGGCCACTGCATCTCTTCGACCCGGTATCCGAGCGCCGCCTCTCCTGACCCTCCTCTCGGGGTTTCATTAGGGACCTAATCCCCTGTCGGCCCCGCCGTCGCGTCTGGACAATGAGTTCGTGACCACCCCTTCCCGACGCCGGCGCAGAACATCATCGTTCGTCACCATCCTCGCGGTGCTCGGCATCGGACTCGGACCACTGATCGTCGGGAGCGCAGACGCCGGCGCCAGTCCGTCGGTGACGCTGACCGTCGCCTACTGGAGCGGCTTCAACCCGGCCGGGACCAACATCATGCCCGCTTGGATCAGCGCGTCGGCGAAGGAGCTGCAAAAGAAGTACCCGAACGTCAATGTCGTCGGCGACGAGATCACGACCAGCTCCGAGTCCGAGTACTACTCGAAGCTCGACCTGACCGAGCGCAGCGCTCGGACGGCCCCCGACGTCGTCTTCGAGGACTCGTTCCTCATCGGGTCCGATGCCAGTGCGGGTTTCCTGCGCCCTCTGCCGCAGCTGCAGACCTGGTCCGGCTGGAAGTCCTACTACCCCGCCATGCAGAGCAGTGTCTCGTACAACGGCAAGGTGTACGGGGCGATGAACAGCACCGACGTGCAGCTCGTGTACTACAGCCACAAGCTGTTCAAGCAGGCCGGGCTGCCCGCCACGTGGCAACCGCACAGCTGGGCCGACGTGCTCTCGGCGGCACGGGCCATTGCCCGGCACGACTCCGGTGTCGTCCCGCTCTGGATCTACACGGGTCAGGCCGTCGGCGAGGCCTCCTCGTTCCGCGGCTTCGAGGTGTTCCTCAACGGGACCAAGGACCGTCTGTACGACTACTCGACGCACAAGTGGGAGATCTCGGGGCCCGGATTCGACGCCACCTGGAAGCTGCTGGCGCAGATGCAACCCGTCGAAGAACCGGAGTCCATGTGGTCGAATCCGCTGGCCGATGCCACGGTCGACCTCCAGCTGATCCCCCACCAGCAGGTCGGCATCGTCTTCGACGGCAGCTGGGTCCCCACCGCATTCGTGCCGGGCGGGCTCGCGCCGTGGGCGGGGTTCTTCAGTGCCTATGGAGAGGCCGCCATCCCGACGCAGGCCGGCGGCGCGCCCGGGTACACGAACCAATCGGGAGGGTGGGCGCTCTCGGTCCCGAGCCTGGCGGCGCACCCCAGCCTGTCGCAGGCATTCATCGAAGCTGCCTCGTCGGCGCCCATCCTGGCCTCGTTCGACCCCGCCTCCGGCAACCTGCCGCCCCGGGTCGACGTCATCCCGCAGGCGGCCTGGCAGGCCTCGGTCAAGGTGAACCCGGTCTCCCGGTTCGCCTCGGCCCAGCTGCCCTACACGACGTTCCGTCCCAACCTCCCCGACTACGTGCTGGTCTCGAACGTGATTCAGCAGCTCACCGGTGAGATCTCGACGCGCTCCATCACGCCGAGCCAGGCTGCTGCCTCCTACGCGAGCCAGGTGACACAGATCGTCGGGTCCGGGAACGTCGTGCACATGAAGCAGTGAGCACGGTCGCCGAGCCCGAGGCCGCAGAGCCCGCGCCCGGCGCTCCCGCGGCCGCCGTTCCGGCGCACGTTCGGGACCATGCCGGCAACGTCACGGTCGAGACCCGCGCCCGCAGAAGGCTGACCGGGCTGACCATGGTCGCCCCCATGCTCGTGGTCGTGCTGGTGTTCATGGGTTGGCCGGCCGTCTGGACCTTCGTCCTGTCCTTCACCAACATGACCGTCACCGGACCGACGGCGACCCACTACCAGTTCGTCGGACTGGCCAACTATCGGGAGTTGTTCTCCTACGGCAGCGGTCTGCTCGACTCCGTCGGCAAGAGCCTGTACTACCTCATCGTGTCGGGGTACATCGGGCAGGCCGCCCTGGGGTTCCTCCTCGCCTACTTCTTGTCCCGCTCCGCCTACACGGTGCGCGCCGTCGTAGGCGCCGTCGTCATCGTCGCCTGGCTGATCCCAGAGATCGTGACCTCGTACATGTGGTACGTCCTCCTGAGCGACGGCGGCGTGATGCAGCAGGGGTACCACCTCTTCGGCCTGAACTACCAGACGTGGCTGATCAGCAACCCCATGCTCGCCGTGAGCCTCGCCAACGCCTGGCGGGGTGCCGCCTTCTCGTTCCTGCTCTTCTCGGCCGCGCTCGACGGCATCCCGAACGACCTGATCGATGCGTCCCAGGTGGACGGCGCCAGCAGCTGGCGGCGCCTCACCCGCCTGACCATTCCCCTCGTGTCGTCCGCCATCGTCGTCGACCTGGTCATCATCACGCTCGGCACGCTGAACGACTTCTCGCTGATCTACGCCATGACCGGTGGAGGGCCGGGGAACGCGTCCAACGTCCTGTCGGTCTTCATGTACCGCCAGGCATTCTCCAACTACCAGCTCGCCTACGGCACCGCCATCGCCGTGGTGCTCCTCCTGATGGGAGCCGTGCTGGCCGCGCTCTACATCCGGCTCCTGCGGCGCCAGGGCTCGCTGGCGGACATGCGGTAGGCGGCCATGGCTCTCCGCTCGGACCGCCTCGGCAGGCTCGGCCCGTCCATCTCGATGTCGGCCGTCGGTCTCATCTTCCTCGTGCCGTTCGTGTGGCTGGTGGCGACGGCGTTCAAGACGCACGGCAGCCTCACCGTCGGCGGCGGAGGCCCGCTCACGCTCAAGAACTTCCAGACCGTGTTGCACGGCAGCTTCCTCTCGGCCCTGGGGAACTCCATGTACCTCGCTGTCGGGACGACCGTGCTCACCACCGTCATCGGCATCGTCGCCGCGTATCCGCTGTCGCGCTACAAGTCCCGCGCCCAGATCTGGTTCGTGTACGCGCTGGCGTTCATGGCGTCGCTGCCCATCATCGCCCTCATGATCCCGACCTACGACTTCTACGTGTCGGCCAACCTCATCAACTCCAAGTTCTGGGCCGTGTGGTTCCTGACGGCGACCTCGCTGCCGTTCGCCACGTGGGTCGGGTGCTCGTTCATTGACGCCGTGCCCAAGGAGCTCGAAGAGGCGGCCTGGATCGACGGCAATTCGCGCTTCGGCTCGCTGCGGCGGATCGTCATGCCCCTGATCATCCCGGGCCTGTGCGTCATCGCCGTCTACACGTTCGTGAACGCATGGGGGAACTTCTTCGTGCCACTGATCCTGTTGTCGGGCAGCAACGAGCCGGCATCGGTCACCATCTACGGCTACTTCAGCCAGTACGGCGTCAACTACGGACAGGTGGCCGCATTCGCCCTGCTGTACTCGCTCCCGCCCGTCCTGCTCTACCTCGGGGTGACGCGCTGGGTGGGAAGCGGCTTCGCACTCGGTGGGGCCATCAAGGGCTGACGCTCAGCCGGGGATGGAGGCGCGCAGGCCGGCGATCTCGTCCCGCAGCAGCGCCGCCTCCTCGTAGCGGAGCTCGGCCGCGGCGGCCTTCATCTCGGCCTCGAGCTGCCCGATCAGCTCCATGGCCTCCGCCGGTGTCGAGGCATCCCCATCGGCCAGCAGCTCGGGCCGGCGGTTGCCCCGCACCGCGGCGTTCCTGCGCACCTCGGCCCTGCTGCGGCCGGCCTTCGTCACTCCGCCGCCGGACCCGCGCAGCCGTTCGAGGATGTCGGTGACGGACTTGCGGATCGTCTGGGGGTCGATGCCGTGCTCGAGGTTGTACGCCGTCTGCACCTCGCGCCGCCGTTGGGTCACCGAGACGGCCTCCCGCATGGAGTCGGTCACGGTGTCCGCGTAGAGCACCACCATCCCGTCCACGTTGCGGGCCGCCCGGCCCATGGTCTGGATCAGCGAGGACGCCGAGCGCAGGAAGCCCTCCTTGTCGGCGTCGAGGATGGCGACGAGCGCCACCTCGGGCAGGTCGAGCCCCTCCCGCAGCAGGTTGATGCCCACGAGCACGTCGATGGACCCCAGCCGCAGCTCACGCAGGATCTCGATGCGGGTGATGGTGTCGATGTCGGAGTGGAGGTACTGCACCCGCACGCCGGCGTCGGCCAGGTAGTCGGTCAGGTCCTCTGCCATCTTCTTGGTCAGCGTGGTCACCAGGACCCGCCCGCCGGCGCCGACCGTGCGCCGGATGCGGGCGATCAGGTCGTCCACCTGCCCCTTGGTCGGCATGATCGTGACCTCGGGATCGACCAGCCCGGTGGGTCGGATCACCTGCTCGACCACCTGGGCCGAGTGCTCGAGCTCGAAGGGGCCGGGCGTGGCCGACACGAACACGCACTGGGGCACCCGCTCGACGAACTCCTCGAAGCGCAGCGGCCGGTTGTCCTTGGCCGAGGGGAGGCGGAAACCGTGCTCGACGAGCACGTCCTTGCGGGAGCGGTCGCCGGCGTACTGCCCGTGCAGCTGGGGCACGGCCACGTGGCTCTCGTCGATGACGCACAGGTAGTCCTTGGGGAAGAAGTCCAGGAGGGTGTAGGGCGTCTCCCCCGGCGCCCGGCCGTCGAGGTGGCGGCTGTAGTTCTCCACCCCCGAACAGACGCCCGTCTCGGCCAGCATCTCGAGGTCGTGCTCGGTGCGGACCCGCAGGCGCTGCGCCTCGAGCAGCTTCCCCTCGCGCTCGAATTCCTGCAGCCGCTCCCTCAGCTCCACCTCGATGGTGCCGACGGCCCGCTGGATGATGTCGTCGCCGGTGACGTAGTGGGTCGCGGCGTAGACCGCCACGTCCTCCATCTCCTCCCCCATCTCGCCGGTGAGGACGTCGAAGGGCACGATCCGCTCCACGGTGTCCCCGAACATCTCCACCCGCAGCGCCTGCTCCTCGTAGGCGGGATGGATCTCGACGGTGTCGCCGCGGGCCCGGAAGGTGCCGCGGACGAGGTTCACGTCGTTGCGGGCGTACTGGAGGTCGACCAGACGGCGCAGGATGTCCCGTTGGTCGAGCTGCTCCCCCACCGCCAGGCCGAGTATCCGGTCGCGGTACTCGTCGGGCGAGCCCAGGCCGTAGATGCAGGAGACCGAGGCCACCACGATGACGTCGCGCCGCATGAGGAGCGAGGACGTGGTGGCGTGGCGCAGGCGGTCTATCTCGTCGTTGATGGACGAGTCCTTCTCTATGTAGGTGTCGGTCGTCGGGAGGTACGCCTCGGGCTGGTAGTAGTCGTAGTAGGAGACGAAGAACTCGACCCGGTTCTTCGGGAAGAGCTCCCGCAGCTCCGAGGACAGCTGGGCCGCCAACGACTTGTTCGGCTCGATGATCAGCGTCGGCCGTTGGACCTGCTCGACCATCCAGGCGATCGTCGCCGTCTTCCCGGAGCCGGTGATCCCCTGCAGGGTCTGGTACCGGTCGCCCCGCCGCACGCCTTCGGCGAGCCCGGTGATGGCCGCCGGCTGGTCACCCGAGGGCTTGAACGGCGAGACGACCTCGAATTCGGGCATGACTCCCGGAGGCTACCCGGGGGCTGTCACAGGTCAGGCGTGCGCCCGCTGCTCGGCCGCCGCTGCCACCAGCCAGTCCCACAGCCCGGCCACCTCCGCCACGAGGGCGGCCCGGTCGCCCGAGTTGTCCACCACGTAGTCGGCCTCCTCGATCCGCTCCTCCCGCGAGATCTGGGCCCGGATACGCGCCTCGGCGTCCGCCCGGTCGAACCCTCGCTGCGAGACCAGGCGCTCCAGCGCGATGTCGGTCGGGCAGTCCACGACCACCACCCTGTGCAGTCGCACGGTCTCCCGGTGGGCCGGCGTCAGGAGCGGGATGGCGAGGATCACTATCTCGTCGGTCTCGGCCAGGGCGTCGCGGGCCTCGATCATGGCGATGCCGATGGCGGGGTGCGTGATGGCGTTGAGCGCCAGCCGGGACTCGTCGTCGGCGAACGCGACCGCCGCCAGCGCCGGGCGGTCGATCGTGCCGTCGGGCGCCACGATCCCCGGGCCGAAGCGGTCGATCAGCGGCTGGTAGGCGGGTCCACCGGGTGCGACCACCTCGCGGGCGACCTGATCGGCGTCGATCAGCACCGCTCCCCGTTCGACCAGCAGGTCGGCCACCGCCGACTTGCCCGAGCCGATGCCGCCCGTCAGGCCGACGGCCAGCATCAGGCAGCGGCCTCCCGACGCGGCGCCCGGGCGATGGCGAACAGCACCAGCGTCGTGTCGTCGGGGTCGTCGGTGACGAACCAGTCGTCGGCCGTGATGCCCGTGACCCCGCCGGTGTCCTCCCGGGCCACCAGCTTGTAGGCCAGCGGCAGCAGCCTGGTGTAGGCCCAGACGTACCACTCGTGCGGCATGCGGTGACGCAGGTCGAACGCGTCGAGCTTCAGTAGCTTGGCCGCCCTCGTCCGACGGGCCCGGAAGTCGGACTTCACCTGCGGCGCCCCGTCGACGCCGCCCAGCCACACGTCGCCGAAGTGGCGCTCGAGGATCGCCCGCAGTGCCTCACGGTCGAAGAGGTGGAGGTGGAACGGGTTCTCGAAGTCGGTCGGCTGGTTGGGGGTGAGGACGCACGCCAGGCCGTCGTCCTTGAGCACGCGCGCCAGCTCGGCGACGTGGGGCTCGGGGTCGGTGAAGTGCTCGATCAGGTGGGACGAGCAGGCGCCGTCGAAGCTGGCGGGACCGAGCGCCAACTCGAGCGCGTCCATCTGGGCCACCCGCAGGCCGTCGGCCCCGTAGCGGGCGGCCGCGGTTGCCACGGCATCGGAGGAGTAGTCGATCCCCACGACCTCGCGGCCGGCGCCCAGGAACCTGGCCGACTCGAAACCCTGACCACACCCGACGTCGAGGATGCGCCCATCCCCGATACGGTCCAGGACGGCGCGATATCCGGCTTCATGCAGCGCAAGCAGGGAATCGGGGGTCACGCCCTGTTGGGGTCGCTCGCCCGTCAGCCGGCTCTTGGTGCTGATGGCCACGGGCGCTCCAATCGAGTGACACGCCGGGGTGGCGCTGCCTGCTTACACTACCCGGCGACCTTTCAGCCCCACTTCATGACCACGCCAACCACCGACACCGCCCCCCGGGGGCGGCACGCCGCCAAACGGCCAGCGGCGATCGGGAGGGGCGGCCGGTGGTGGTGGATCGGTGGCGCGTGCGTGCTCGCCGGCCTCGCCTACGCCCCCCTACTGGCGGTGCGGCCCGGGGTCGTCACCCCGGACACCAAGACGTACCTGTATCTCGATCCGACGCGCTTCCTCAGCCAGGTGGCGTTCATGTGGAACCCGACGGTCGGCCTCGGCGGCGTGACCCACGAGTACATCGGCTACCTGCTCCCGATGGGCCCGTTCTTCGCGGCCTTCCACCTACTCGGCGTGCCCGTGTGGGTGGCACAGCGCCTCTGGCTCGGCTCCATCCTCTTCGCCGCCGGGCTCGGCGTCCTCTACCTCTGCCGCATCCTCGGGCTGCGCGGGCCCGGGCCGACGGCGGCCGCGCTCGCCTACATGCTCTCGCCGTACTTCCTGCAGTACGCGGGGCGCATCTCGGTCATCCTGCTGCCCTGGGCCGGCCTGCCCTTCATGCTGGGCCTGACCATCGTCGCCCTCCGGCGCGGCGGCTGGCGCGAGCCCGCCCTGTTCGCGGTGGTCGTGGCCGTGGTCAGCGGGATCAACGCCAGCTCCATCATCTACGTCGGCGTCGCGCCGGTCCTGTGGATCCTCTACGCGGTCGTGGTCCTGCGGGAATCGACCTGGCGGCACGCGCTGGGCGTGGCGCTCCGCATCGGCATCCTCACGCTCGGAAGCTGCCTCTGGTGGATGGCGGGTCTCGAGGTGGAGGCGGCCTACGGCGTCAACGTCCTCAAGTACACCGAGACCGTCCCCTCGACGTCGGCCACCTCCAACCCGGCGGACATCATCCGGGGCCTCGGCTACTGGTACTTCTACGGAAGCGACCACACGGGCCCGTGGACCAACGCCGCCATCCGCTACACCCAGGACATCTGGCTCCTGGCGACCTCCTACGCCGTGCCGGCGGTGGCCCTGGTGGCCGCCGCGTTCGTGCGCTGGCGCGAGCGTGCCTTCTTCCTCCTCCTCCTCTTCGTCGGCCTGGTCCTGTCCGTGGGGCCCTTCCCCTTCTCCAACCCGACCGTCATCGGCGCCCAGCTCAAGGCGTTCATGACCGACACGACGGCGGGCCTGGCCCTGCGCTCCACCGACCGGGCCACCCCGCTCGTGCTGCTGGCGCTCTTCATGCTGCTGGCCAGCGGGCTCACCGCGCTGTGGTCACGCCTCTCCGTCGTCGGCATCGTGACGGCCGTCCTCGTCGCCGGCCTGGTGGTGGCCAACAATCCTTCGATCTTCCTCGGCGACACCATCGCCAACAATTTCACGCAGCCCGCGTCGCTGCCGTCCTACGAGGTGGCCGCTATCGACCACCTCAACGCGACGCACCCTGGCACGCGCGTGTTCGCCATCCCCGGCAACGACTTCGCCGCCTACCGCTGGGGCGACACCGTCGACACGCCCCAGCCCGCCCTGCTCGACCGGGACTTCGTGACCAGGGAGCAGCAGATCATGGGCTCCATCGCCACGGCGGACACGCTCTATGCGACGGACGGGCCGATTCAGGACGGCACCGCGAACATGAACGCGCTGGCGCCGATGTCGCGGCTCATGGGCGCCGGGGATCTCATGGTGGAGTACGACCAACAGTACGAGCGGTACGGCGTCCCCCAGCCCCAGCTCCTCGCCCTCCAGCTGCTGCAGACGCCGCTGGGCCTGAGCGACCCGGTGTCCTTCGGCACGCCACGGGCCAACGCCTCCATCGACTCGACGCTCAACGAGCAGGACCTGTCCGTCCCGGGCAACGTCGGCTGGCCGTCCCCGATCGTCACGTACACGGTCCCCGACCCCCGGCCAATGGTGCGGGGGGAGTCCGACTCGGGCGCGCTCGTCATGGAGGGCGATGCCACCGGCCTCAACAATCTCGCCGGACTGGGCCTGCTGAACACCGACAGTGCGGTGTACTACGCCGGCACCCTCGCCGACGACCCCGCGCGCTTGCAGGACCTCGCGTCCCAGGGGGCGCAGCTCGTCCTCACGGACACGAACCGCAAGCAGGCGTTCCGCTGGGACACGCTCACCGCCAATGCCGGCTACACCGAGACGCCCGACGAGAACCCGGCCAAGACCGACCTCAGCGACAGCCCGGTGGAGCTGTTCCCGGGCACCACGATCACGAGCAAGTCGTACGCGTCGTACGTCGGGGCCGTCAACGTGACCGCCAGCAGCTACGGCAACTCCGTGTCCTATACCCCCGAGGACCAGGCCTACAGCGCCATCGACGACAACTTCGACACGGCCTGGATCACCGGCACCTTCGTGCCGGACCCGGCCGGGCAGTGGTGGCAGGCGCAACTGACCACGCCCGTCACCACCGACCACATCACCCTGGTGCAGCCCCAGCGGGGCGACCGCTCCCGCTGGGTGTCCGGCGTGACCCTCACCTTCGACGGGAAGGACCCCGTCCATTACGCCCTCACCAGCGCGTCGCACCTGACCTCGGGCCAGACCCTGACCTTCCCGACCCGGACGTTCCACACCCTGCGGGTGACGATCGACGGCACGACCGACGACACCGCACCGCCGCTGACCGCGTCGGCCGTCGGCTTCGCCGAGGTCGAGATCCCCGGCGTGCAGGTCCACCAGGTGATCCAGATGCCGACCCAGATGCTCTCCGCGCTCGGGGCCGCCTCGGCCGCCGACCGCCTCACCGTCGTGATGACCCGCGAGCGCACGTCGCAGTACCCGCCCCGCAGCGACCCCGAGACGACCATCTCGCGGTCGTTCACCCTCCCCACGGCGCGCACGTTCACGCTGTCGGGCAGCGCGAGCCTGTCCGCGTTGATCCCCGACGACGAGATCGACCGGCTCGTCGGCCGGACCGCGGCGGCGTCGACCGACCTCCAGGATGCGTACTCGAGAGGGCGGTTGCCGGGCGACCTGCAGGCCACCGCGTCGGCCACGCTCGACGGCGACGCCGAGACCGCCTGGATGCCCGGGCTCGGCTCCAAGGCCCAGGTCGGTTCCACGCTCACCTACGACCTGAAGAAGCCGCAGGCGCTCAGCAGCCTGGCCATGCAGGTGATCGCGGACGGACGGCACTCCGTCCCCACCGCCATGACGATCACCTCGGGCAACCAGGTGCGGCAGGTGACGCTCCCGCCCATCGCCGACAGCAACGTCCCCGGGGCCGTCACCACGGTGCCGGTCTCCTTCCCGGCGGTCACCGGCTCGCACTTCTCCATCACGTTCACGGGCGTGCGACCCGAGTACGCGGCGAACTACTACTCCGCCGGACCGCTGGCGCTGCCGCTGGGGATCGCGGAGATCGGCATCCCCGGCGTGCGGGCAGCCCCGGTGCCGGCGAACCTTCCTGGGAACTGCGTCTCCAACCTGCTGACCATCGACGGCCAGCCGGTCTCGGTGGCGATCGTCGGGTCGGCGCAGCACGCGCTGGACAACGGCGAGGCGCAGGTCGTGCCCTGCGGTGCCGACGCGAAGGGCATCACGCTCGGCGCGGGCCCCCACGTCGTGGAGTCGGTGGTCGGCCACAACCCCCCTTGCGCGAGCACACCCACCACTTGTACCGGGTGGAACCTGGACCAGCTCGTCCTCGACTCGGCGGCGGGTGGCGGCCCCGGCCCCGCGGTGTTCCCCACGACGGCCGGCACGCCGCAACTGGCGGCGACCCAGCCCGGTCCCGCCCCGACGGTCGCCGCGACGTCGTCGCACATCGACAGCCATGGCGCCGCCGTCTCCGGGGCAACGCAGTCCTTCGAGCTCGTCCTCGGCCAGAGCGTCAACAAGGGCTGGCAGGCGGTGGCCGAGCCGGGGCCCGGGGCCGCCGCAGGGTCGCATGCGGTGGACCTCGGACCTCCCCAGCTCGTCGACGCCTTCGCCAACGGATGGCACGTCAGCGCGGCGGAGCTGCACGAGCTGGGAGGCCCGGACTTCTCCGTCGAGCTGACCTGGACACCCCAACGCGAGGTCTGGGCCGCCCTCGCCGCGTCCGGGGCGGTCCTGTTCCTGTGCCTGGTCCTCGGCTTCCTTCCCGCCCGCGCCCGCCGCTGGGTGCGCGGGAAGCTCCCGCGTCGGCTGCGCGGCCCGGCCGGCCCCGACGCCCCCGAGCGGCCCGCCGAGCCCTTCGACCCGGCGGTGCTGGCCCTGCCCGGCGCGGCACCGCCCAGGGAGCAGCGCCAGCGGGGCTGGCTGCGCTACCCGAGGGCGCTGCTCATCGGCATCCTCACGGGCGGGGTGGCGGCGCTCGTGACGCCCCCGGTGGACGGGCTCGTCGTGGCGGGGGTCGTGACCCTCGGGCTGCTCGTCCCGTGGGCCCGGGCCGCCGCCACCGTGGGAGGGGTGGCCTTCATCGTCGCCGGCGGCATCAACGTGGTCCAGGGCCAGAACGTGCACCACTTCCTGCCCGGCTCCAACTGGGCGGGGTCGTTCATCCACGCCGGGAGCCTCATCTGGCTCGGCATCGTCCTGCTCGTCGCCGACGCCGTCATCTCGGGCCTCGGGCTCCGGGTCAGGAAGCCGCTCGGACGCCGCGCCCTGAGGGCGCAGTCGGCGTCCGCCCGCACCATGCGCCGCCTCCCGCCCGACACGCCCATCGTCGGGATCGACGGCTGAGCGTCAGGAGCTCGCGGCAGCCTCGCCCGCCAGCGCCTCGAGAGCGCGCCGCGCCGTGACGTCCCAGGTGAACCAGCGGGCCCGCGCCAGTGCCCCCTTGGAGAGGCGGCTGCGCAACACCTCGTCGCCCAGCACCCGGCAGAGCGCCACCGAGAGCTCGGCCGGGTCCTCCACCAGCAGGCCCGACTCCCCTTCGAGCACCGCGTCCGCGTGGCCCGCGATGGCCGTCGCCACTGCCGGGGTCCCGCACGCCGCGGCCTCGGTCAGGGTCATGCCCCACCCCTCGCGCTGCGAACTGCTCGCCACCACCCAGGCCCGCCGGTACCACGCCACGAGCTCCTGGTCGTCCACGCGCCCAGGCATGCTCACCCAGTCCGTCGCGCCCAGCTCCTCGCGCAGCGCCTCCAACGCGGGGCGCTCGTTCCCCTCGCCGATCAGGACGGCCTGCAGCTCGGGCTGATCGGCCTTCACCTTGGCCAGTGACCGCAGCAAGGCGTCGAAGCGCTTGACCGGCACCAGACGCCCCACCGCCACGACGAGGGGCGTCGGCGAGCGCTGGCCGCCGGGCGAGTAGCGGGGATCCACCCCCGGTGGCGCCACCGTGACGCGGTCGGGGCGGAGGCCGAGCAGGTCGATGATCTCGGTGCGCGAGGACTCCGACAGCGTGACGACGCGGCTCGAGCGGTAGATGCGCGGCGCAATCCGGCGTTCCATGGTGTCGCCCAGGTAGGCCAGGAATCGCGGGAGCACCATGCCCCACATCTCGGCATGGACGTGGTGCAGGAAGACGATGCGCGGGCCGCGGTACCACAACGGTGACAGGAAGGGCATGCCGTTCCAGATCTCGACCAGGGCATCGCCCGTGCGGTGCCCCATCCGGATGCCCTCCCAGGCCGCGCCGGGGAACACGGCGTAGCGCCCGGCCCGCCGCTCGACCCGATAGCCGTCCCGGGTCAGCGCCCGGGGCGCGTCGGGGACGGCCGAGGTGCGGAACGTCACGTCGAGGCCCGCGGCGGCCCACAGCGACGCCACCTTGTGGGCGTGCAGCTCGGACCCGCCCGCTTCGGGATCGTCGAGGTCCCGCCATGCCACGAGATGGATGCGCCGGATGCCGGCCTCGGCCGCGATGGACGCGAGGACGTCGGGGGCGGAGGGCGCGTCATCGGGACGGTGTCCCCCGTCGGCAGGACGGTGTCCCCCGTCGGCGGCCGCGGCCACCGGCCCGGAGTCGTCACCCATCGGGTCAGGTTAGCCCTGCGACCTCCTTCCCGACCCGGACCCTCCGGTGCACCAGGATGAACCCGGTCACGATCACCAAGAGCACGCCGGCCTGCACACCGAGATCGACCAGTGCCGTGGCCCGCGGCGCCCCGTGCGCCTCGAGCACGGCAACCGTCAGCGCCGCCGCCCCGCCCACGAGGATGCCCGCCACCCAGCGCCGGCCGACGGCGAGCAGGTACATGGTCAGGACCACCGAGATGCTGAGCAGGATCATGGCCAGGACCAGTGGCGCCAGCGCGTCGGCGGCCGAGGTGTAGTCGTGGTGGAACACCACCTGGAGCAATTCCTCGGGCGCCGCCAGGGCCACGCCCAGCAGGAGCACCGACGGGACGGCGAGCAGCAGGAGGACGACGGCCAGCTGCCGCAGCGCATGGCCGCCCTGGCGCCACCGGATGGCCGCCTCGGGGAGCAGGTAGCCGCCGAGCACGACGGCCCCGAACACGATGGCCTTGCTCGTCACCGAGACCGCGGCATAGGCACCGCTGTGCGACGGGTTGTCCCGCCCCATCACCAGCACGTCGACGTTCTGCAGCACCGCCACCATGGACAGGGAGACCGAGGCCACGACGAGGTCGGTCACCACGGTGCGGCGCACGGCCGCGCCGCCACCCAGCACCGGGTCCGGGCGTACGGCCGCGACCCAACCCCCCGCGGACCGCAAGCGCGGGGCCTTCCCGTCCGACCAGGCCTTCACCGCGACGTAGCGCGCGTGTCCCGCCGCGACGACCTCGGCGATGAGGACGCCCACTGCGGCACCGGAGGGACCGAAGCCGGCCAGCACGAGCGCCAGCACGGCGGCCAGGCGCACGCCCATCTCGACCAGGAGGTTGACCCCGAGCGGGCGGTAGGCGCGATGAGCCTGCAGGAGGCCGCGGTCGAGCGAGAGCAGCACGAAGAAGGCGGCCGCCGTGAGGATCGCCGCGATCCCGATGCCGCTCTGCTGGTTGAGCACGGCCGCCACGCTGTTCCGGCCGGCGAACATGACGACGGCCCACAGGAGGACGAGCATGGTGCCCTGCCGGTGCACCCGTCCGGCCCAGCGCCGCACCAGGTGGCCGCTGCCGTCCTCGTGCCAGAGCGTGACCCGCCGGACCACCGCCACGACCACGGCCGAGCCGGGCATGGAGAGGATCAGGTACAGGCCGGTCAGCTGGTTGAGGACGCCGTAGCTGTGCGGCGTGAGCAGGCGGGCCAGGGCGACGGTGAGAACGACACTGGCGCCGTTGGTCAGCACTCCGGCTGCCGCCAACGGGCCGGCCTGCAAGAGGCCGGCCCGCATCGACTCGACGCCGGGCCGCGCCTCGGAGTCGAGAAGGAGCTCCGCCCCGAGGTTCGGACCGACCGCGTTGGGCGCGAGCGACATGGCCGCCGGCACGGACTCGACGACGACCTCGGCCGCGGGCGCCTCCGGTGCCTCGGGGCCGGTCACCCCTCGGACCTGGCCGCCGTCTCGTCCTCCATGCCGATGCGATCGATCTCGGGCAGGATCTGAGGCTGCAGCAGCTGGCCGCCTGCCGTGCTGATGTGGACGCCGTCGGGCCAGCGCACGGCGACACCGTCGAGTGAGGCCGTGTAGACCCCCGCCGGGCTGAGCATCCGGTTGAGGTCGATCACGCTTATCTCGCCCGGGTCCGAACGGGCGACCTGCCGCACGAGCGCGTTGTAGGCCCGCACGCGCGACGGCATGTTCTCCGACCAGGGCAGGCCATCGGGCTGCCGGTCACTCGGGTCGACGTAGGGCATGGTGAACAGCACCACTCTGGCACCAAATCTGTCGAAGATGGAGACGGCGGCCCGAAGGTCCGCGGTGAGGTGCGCGTTCCACGCCGGCTCGCCGATGTGCACCCACTGCCCGTCCAGCAGGTGGTCCGACACCTCCCAGCGCCCCAGCCCGAGGGCGACCACCTGCGGGCGCTCCCGGGCCACCACGAAGGGCCACAGGGCCTGCCAGTCGTCGCACCCCTGGGTGGACGGACCGGGCGTGCCGGCGATGAACACCTGCAGCCCCGGGTCCAGGTCACAGCCGAGGGAGGCGTGGTCCGAGATCGTCACGCCGTACTGGGCCTGCGAGTCCACGGAGAGTCCCATGCCCAGGGTGAGGGCGATGGAGTCGCCCAGGATCAGGACCCGCACGGGGTCCCGACCGTACGCCCCCGATCGCTCCAACGCGGCGTGCTCCGACGCGTCGAGGCCCGGCGGGAGCGGGAACGCCACCCGCACGCCGCCCGGGGAGCCCGCCGGGGCGTCCGCCCGCGCTGCCGGTGCCGCCCCTGCGGGCGCGACGAGGGGCAGGCCGAGGAAGGCCAGAAGACCGCCCGCCACCAGCAGGCCCCGCACCACCGCTCGCGTCACGTCCTTCCGCCCTCCCCGTCCAGCTACTCCGAATCGGCCGGACACGGCCGCCCCTTGAGCGTCATGAGCACCTCACGGCCTCCCCTGGGCGCTGCCCACGACGCACTCGGCCACGCCCGGACCCGCTGCGATCCGGCCCGACGGGCCTTCGGCCGCCCGTACGCAGGCCGCCAGGGTCCCCGCCCCCACCTGGAGTGCGGGAGGGAGCCCGAGCTCGACGTGGTTCCACACCCACGCTCCCGCCTCCACGGTGGGCGGACGCCCCAAGGCGGCCGTCATGAAGGCCGCCGCATAGGTGGGGTCACGGCCCTGCTGGACCAGCGGCGCGGCCGGGTCGGTGGCGATCACCACCGTGGTGACGCCCCAGGTCGCCAGGGCATGACGGACCGCGGCGAACTGGGCCGGACTGCCGGCGGGCTGGGTGGACCCCACCCCGAACGCGAGGGCGCTGAGCACCTCGAACCCGGGCCGGGCCGGGCCCGCCCGCCACGCCACCCCCTGGGGCCCGCCGCCCCCCGCCTGGCTGTAGTGCATGCCGTTGACAGCCTGCCACGCCATGGCCGACTGGATCCCCGAGAAGGGCGGCGGATACGACAGCAGCACGCGCCCGGCGGGCAGGGTCGGTGCCACCTCGGTGTACCAGCGGGGCAGGATCACCGGACGCATGGTGAAGGGGAGGCGCGGCCCGAACGTGGCGGCCACCGGCACGAGGGCGACGCACGCTGCGGCGAGGGCGCCGCCGGCGCCGCGCCAGCCGGGCGCCGACGCATGCACCCGGTCGAGGATGACGGCGAGCATCACCGCGGCGGCCAGGAACCCGACGACCATGAAGCGTTGCTCAATCACGTTCTCGACCACCGGGAGGTGACCCAGGATCCGCGCCGGCTCCCACCACTGGCCGCGGCGCTCGCCGAGCGAGAACACGACGCACACGACCAGGACGAAGCCGAAGAACCACAGCCGGCGGTCCCGCCAGAAGGCCGCCGTGCCCGCGACGAGGACGGCCAGCATGCCCCAACCCAGCAGCGCCGCTGACGCCAGCTGCGGGCCCTCGTACCCGCCGAGCGCGGCGAAGACGTTGTGCGCGGGCGGGTAGTTCGCCGACACGAAGCTCGAGGGCACGAAGCCTCCGATGATGCCGACGTTGGGCCACACCAGCCCCGAGAGGTGTGCCGGGCCGTCCAGTGCAAACCACACCGGCCAGGCCAGCAGCGCGATGCCCGCGCCCAGGCCGATGGCCAGCGCCTTCACGGCGTGCGGGGCCAGGCGCCGCACCGCCTCTGCATCGGCCACGAGCGCGACGGCCGCGAGCGCGACCACCGAGATGGCGGCGACCACGGCGGCGATGGCCAGGAGCTCGGAGGAGAGGAAGAACTGCGCGAAGAGGAGGAGGCCCAGGAGGAGGCCGGCCCCGACGGCACCGTGGCGCTGCCGGACCAGGATCTCGTCGAGGACCGCCAGAATGAGCGGAATCAGCATGAGCGCCGCCGTCATCAGATGGGCGAACTCGAGGCTCGTCAGGACGAAGGGCGAGAAGCCGTAGACCAGCCCACCGAGGAAGGCGGCCGGCGTCCAGGGTGCCCAGCGCCGCACGACCACGAAGGCGGTGAACGCGGTGAGGGCCGGGGTGATGGTGGAGGCCACGTTGAGCGAGGCCACGGGCCCCCAGATCCACGTCACCGGGACGAGCGGCAGGCTCAGTCCCGTGACCGACGTCTGGGCCAGCAGGTTGATGCCCGTCGGGTGGAAGAGCGCGGTCGAGTAGAAGGGGTTCTCCCCGTGCGCCAGGGCGGTCGCGGGCCACTGGAAGAACCACAGGAACAGCGCCGGGTCCCCGCAGCCGCACAGGGTGTGCGTCGAGGCGCCCTCGGTCCAGGCGTGCACCCACAGCACGAATCCGAGGGCGAGGTACACGAGGCCCACCGACGCCAGGGTCATCCACGGCCGCCACCGCAGCGCCCGCGCCGGCGCGTGTTCAGCCAGGGTCGATCGTGCTCGCCGTGGCGGCCGTGCGCCGCGGCAGCACGGGAGCGTCGCGTCCGGTCGACCCCGCCTCGTGGTACTCCTCCTCCACGTTGACCGACCAGATGTCGCGATCAGCCCCGTACATGTTCTCGACCGTGAGCATGGCGGTGTACATGGAGTGGTCCTGGTTGTTGTACTTGTGCATGCCGTTGCGCCCGACGGGGTGGATGTTGGGCGCCTCGGTCGCGATCCACTTGCGGATCGTCTCCACGTTGGCCTTGTAGCTGAAGTCGTAGTACGGGTAGGCCTTGGGGACGCGCACCACGTAACCCCGCTCGACGTCGCCCGCGGCGGCCAGGCCGAGGGAGATCAGCTCCTTGGTGCCGAGCGCGATGAGGTCGTCGTCCGGCATGTTCCACATGTCGTCGCCCTCGAAGACGAAGTACTCGAGGCCGAGGCAGGTCCGACCGTCCTTGACGAGGTACGGCGACCATGACCCGTAATTCTGGATGCGCCCGACCTCGACGTCGGTGGCGTGGATGTAGATCCAGTTGTCGGGGAAGCTGCGCGCCTCGGGCACCACGAGCGCCACGGTCAGGTAGTCGCGGTAGTGCAGGTCGTCGGCAGCGGCCACCACCTTGGGCGGCGGGGGCGGCGTCACGGCGTTCACCAGCTCGCGCATGGGCATGGTCGAGACGACATGGGAGGCGGCGAGCGTGTGCTCGGTGCCGTCCTGCACGTACGTCACGCCGACCGCCCGACCACCCTCGACGTTGATCCGGGCCAGCCGCGCCCGCATCTCGATCGTCCCGCCGGCGGCCCGGACCTTGTCCGCGCAGACCTCCCACATCATCCCGGGGCCGTACTTGGGGTACTGGAACTCCTCGATGAGGGTGGTGATGTCCGTCTGGCCGTGCTTGGGGAGTATGGCGTTGACCACCGCCTTGCGGAGGTCGAGGTTCTTCACCCGCTGGGCCGCCCAGTCGGCGGGCATGTCGGCGACCGGCACCCCCCACACCTTCTCGGTGTAGGTCTTGAAGAAGGTCCGGTACAGCCGCCAGCCGAAGCGCGCCACCAGCCAGTTCTCGTAGTTGGACTCGTCCTTGGGCGGCCGGATGCGCGCCCACAGGTAGGAGAAGCCGCACAGGATCGCCTCCCACAGGCCCAGGTTGCGCAGCGCATTGACCGCCTTGAGGGGGTAGTCGTAGAACTTGCCCTGGTAGTAGATGCGGCTCATCCGGGGGCGGAGCATGAAGTCGCCCTCGGGCAGGATCTCGTGCCACAGGGCCTCGACCTCCGGGACCTTGGTGAAGAAGCGGTGTCCCCCCAGGTCGAAGCGCCACCCGTCGCGCACCACGGTGCGGCTGATGCCGCCCACGACGTCGTCGGCCTCGAGGACCACCGGGTGCTCGCCGCGCTTGGTCAACAGGTAGGCCGCTGTCAGCCCCCCGGGGCCCGCGCCGACGATCACGACGGGCGGTTCGGCGGGGGTGACCACGAGCAAGGCAGGTTAGTGGACCCCGCCCGCGCCCCCGGGGAGGGGGGCGCCCTGCCAACGGGGGTTGGAACGGCGGCCGCGGCGAAACCGCGATGCGGTCAGGGAACCGAGATGTTGAGGAAGGCGAGGAGCGCGTAGCCGGCGAGCCCGGCCGCCAGGAGGGCGAGGACGGCCCGCTCGACCTGCGACTCCCGGAGGACCAGCGCGGCGGCGATCGAAAGGGGGAAGGCGCTCAGCGCGTAGCGCTCGAACGAGTCGAGGTTGGACCCGGCCACCGCGGTGGCCAGGACGGCGGCCGCGAAGAGCGTGTAGGGCGCCGGCAGCCGCCGCCAGCAGACGACGAGCATCGCCAGCGCCAGGAGCACCCACGGCACGTGCAGGGCCGTCCCGACATGGTGGTGCAGCACCCCCGTGGCGTCGTGGTACAGCGTGGTGAGGGGGTCCGACAGCCCGCCGTGGTGCGAGCTCTGGAGCTGGACGCGCAGAGGCGCCAGCCAGTCGCCGACCGTGTGCCTGGACCAGGCCAGGAACGCGACGACACCGACGAAGGGCGCCGCGACGGCGCCCAGGGCCGCCAGCCGCTCCGTGCGGCCCAGCCGCGGCCACCAGCGCACCAGCTCGGCCACGACGGCCAGCGCGAGGAGCACGCCGATGGGGCGGGTGAGGGCCGCCGCGAAGGCGAGCGCCCCGGCGGCGGCGAAATGCGGCCGGAGCCCGGCGGCGCCCGGCGGCGGCCGCAGGGCGAGGAAGCACCCGATGGCGAAGACCAGCAGGACCGCCTCGGCGTAACCCATGACGAGCACGAAGGCAGCGGGCAGGAGGCTGAGGATCCACAGGCTGCGCCGGGCGACCGCGCCGTCGCCGGTTTCGCGGCGCACCAGGACGTAGAGCATGGCGGTGGCGGCCAGCGCGGCCGCGTTGGCGAGGAGCACGAGCGCCGGGCCGTCCCCCAGTCCCGGCACCCAGGCCAGTGCGTGGGTCAACAGCGGGACGGCGGGGAAGAAGCGCAGGGACTGGCGCCCGAGGGGGCCGTAGCCCTCGCGCGCGATGGTCTCGTACCAGCCGGCGTCCCACCCCAGCAACCCGGCGTGCACCCGGGCCGCCACGCCGGGCGCCGACGGATGCGTGCGGTCCACGACGAAGTGGGCCAGTCCCAGCGTGCCCCCCACCACGATCCGGGCCACGGCGAACGGCAGCAGGGCCTCGCGCACAGACTCGGGGAGCCGTGCCCAGGCTCGGCCCAGCGCCGCTCCTGCAGTGCGACCTGGCCCCCGGCGCCCGGGGTTGCGGGCTGCTGCCACCCCCGCCCCCGTTGCCTGGGTCGCCCCCGTCACGTCAGGGTCCCGTCGCGTACTCGGTGAGGCTCATGGGCTCGTAGAAGAGGGCGTCGTGGCCGGTGACCACGTTCCGTCCGCCGCCACCCGCCTTGCCGGACGCGGCCAGGAGGTCCGAGGCGATCGTCTCGCACTTGGTCTGGTAGGTCTGGTACATCGGGTACCAGACCAGCCAGATGTGATGGGTGGTCCCGGCCCGCTGGAACACCGCGTCGGCGTAGGCGTTGGGGTCCGCTGCGCCGACGGTGGCCGCGTAGTCGACCCAGTCGACGATCTGCGGCCCGGTGCGGCGGGGGAAGGTAATCATATCGTACTGCGATGGATCCCGGATCTGCCGGTAGACCGCCGGCCCCAGCTGGTCGGGGCAGAAGGCGATGATGTCGCCGGGCTTGGCCTCGGCGTTGATCGCCGCCGCCACCTGGCCCGCCTGCGTGCGCTGCGTGGTCACGTTCTGCGCCGACGACACCAGCCCGGCCGCCACCGCGAGCGCGACCACGATGACGCGGACCCGCGGGTTGAGCAGAGTGGTCGTCCCGAGGGCCACCAGGAGCAGGAAGGGCAGGAAGACGACGGCCGCGTAGCGCGAGGAGAAGGCGCTGGACGTCAGGATGCCCCCGGCGATGGCTGCGAAGAGGGTCCCGATCACGACGAAGCCGACACCCCGGGCCCGGGGACGGGTCCGCAGGTCCAGCTCGATGATGCGACCGCTGAGGCCCACGCCGAACACGGCGAGAGCCAGCATGGCGAAGTAGATGACCGCCAGCAGCCGGCCCTGGTTCGTGGCCGTCATGAGCGTCGAGCCCTGGTTGTCCGTGAAGCCGGTCAGCGCGTTGATCACGGCCGAGAAGTTGGGCGGTGCGGCCCATGGCGTGCCGGTGTGCTCCGTCTGGAAGAAGAACGTCGGCAGCCACGGCACGAAGAGCAGGCCCCCGACCGCGACGGCGATGAGCGCGGCCCACGGCGCCGCCTCGGGATGCCCCTGACGGCGGCTGCGCACAATGGACACAACGAGCCAGATGACGACCATGCCGGCCAGGTAGAGAGACCAGTACTGGGAGTAGAGCAGCGCCGCCGTGACCACGGCGACTGCAACCAGGTTCGCCGGACGCGGTGCCGTGATCGCCCGTTGCAGAGCCAGGAACCCGCAGCCGGTCAGCAGGATGACGAGCGCGTACATGCGAGACTCGGTGGCGTAGTAGACCGCGAACGGCGCGCTCGCCAGGAGCACGAGCAACGTCCACGCCACGGCGCGGCCCCCGAAGCGCTTGCCACACAGCCACGCCACCGGCAGCGTGATGACGGCGATCACGCCCGACAGCGAGCGCACCGCGACGTTGGACTGCCCGAAGAGCACGATCCAGAAGTGCAGGAGGTAGTAGTACAGCGGGGGTGCGCCGTCGTGTTTCAGCGCTTCGGGGATCTGGTTCAGCGGGAGACGGGCGATGTCCACGGTCAGCGCCTCGTCGAGCCACAAGCCCGACCGGGTCCAGAAGCGGAGGATCAAACCGGCCGCGATGACCAGCCCGACCCCGACTCCTACGACAATGCGCGTGCGTCCGCTGAGAGCGGGAACCTCCTCGGGCATGGGCGCATGGTAGGACAACGGGGTCGCGGTCTAGGATCATTCGCCGCCGGGAGGGGTCGGCTGAACCGAGGGGAACCGAGACAGACCGAAGGGGGGAAAGAGGCGCCGTGGTCCGCTACATCCTGAAGAGGTTGGTGCTTCTCATCATCATCATCCTCTTCGTCTCGGTCGCGGTGTTCTACCTGGTCCACCTGCTGCCGGGAAACCCTACGGACACGATCCTCGGGCCCAACGCCACAGCACAGAACGTCGCCACCCTCAACCGCCAGCTCGGCCTCAACAAGCCCCTGTGGCAGCAGTACTTCATCTGGATGGGCCACGTCTTCCAGGGCAACCTCGGGCAGTCCTACACGACGCACCAGTCGACGACGAGCATCATCTCCGAGTCGTTTCCCATCGACCTGGAGCTGATCATCTTCTCCCAGATCATCGCATTCGCCATCGCCTTCCCGATGGCGATGCACTCGGCGCGGCGCCCCAACAAATTCTTCGACCAGGCGTCGAACAGCACCACGTTCGCCTTGCTCGCCCTGCCGCCGTTCGTGATCGCGCCCGTCCTGGTGCTGCTCTTCGCCGTGCACTGGCACGTCTTCCCGGGGCCGGCCTCCTATGTCCCCCTGACGCAGAACTTCTGGTCGAACATCCACACGATGATCCTCCCCTCCATCGTCCTGGCCCTGGGCGGCATCGTCGTGTACTTCCGCCTGCTGCGGAACGACCTCATCTCGACCTTGCAGGAGGACTTCATCACGATGGCCCGCTCCAAGGGCCTCTCGGACCGGCGCATCATGTGGCGTCACGCCCTGCGTCCGTCGTCCATCTCCCTCCTGGCCTCGGCGGGCGTCACCATCGGCAGCCTGATCGCCGGGACCTTCATCGTCGAACTCCTGTTGCAGATGCCCGGCCTCGGCTACCAGCTGATCTCGAGCGTGAACCAGGACGACTACACGGTCGTGCAGGGCATCACCCTGTTCGTCGCCATCGCCATCGTGCTGATCAACTTCATCTTCGACTTCCTGTTCACCATCGTCGATCCGAGGATTGCCCGTGAGTAGCGTCATCACAGACGACATTGCCGAGATCAAGCAGGAGGTCCACGACGAGGAGGCAGCCGACCCGACCAGGAAGAGGCTGGGTCCGCTGTTCTGGATCTGCGTGGGCTGGATCGTCCTGGTCGCCGTCATGGCCACCATCGCCAACCTGCTGCCGCTGCCCAATCCCGACCTGGGGAACTACAACAGCGTGCAGAACGCCGGCCCGGGGTGGGGCCACCTCCTCGGCACCGACGACCTCTACCGTGACATCTTCAGCCGGCTCGTCTACGGGGCCCGGGTCTCGCTGGTGGTGGGCTTCGGCGGCGCGCTGATCGGCCTGCTCGTCGGCGGCATCCCCGCCATGATCTCCGCCTACCGCCGGGGGCGGATCGACACGGCCCTCAACACGGGGTCGTACGTGGTGCTCGCCTTCCCCGCCATCGTGGCCGTCATCGCCATCGTGTCCTTCTGGGGCAAGTCGCTGTTCAAGATCACCCTCGTCATCGGCCTCTTCGCGGCGCCCCTGATCTTCCGGGTCGTGCGGGCGTCCACGCTGTCGTACGCCACCCGCGACTTCGTGCTGGCCGCCAAGGCGCTCGGCGCCAGCGACACGCGCATCCTGACCCGCGAGATCCTGCCCAACATCATGCCGACGATCGTCTCGTTCGGCCTGATCGCCGTGGCCACCATCATTGTCCTGGAGGGCTCGCTCGCCTTCTTGGGCCTCTCGGTATCCCCCCCGACGCCCAGCTGGGGCAACATGCTCAACGAGGGGTCGAGCCTCCTCACCGGCGCCAAGGGGCAGACGAACCCGTGGCTGGTCATCTTCCCGGCGAGCGCCATGTTCCTGCTCCTCATCAGCCTCAACGTGGTGGCGGACAAGCTGCGCGCCTACTTCGACGTCTCCGAGATCAAGCTGTGAACGACCCCACACTCCTGGAGGTCGAGGAGCTCCATGTCTCCTTCGCCACCAGCCGCGGCTCGGTGCAGGCCGTGCAGGGGGTGTCGCTCTCGCTCGACCAGGGCAAGACGCTGGGGATCGTCGGCGAATCCGGCTCGGGAAAGACCGTCCTCTCGCGGGCCATCATGGGGCTGCTCCCACGCTCCTCGACGACGCAGACGGGGTCGGTCCGCTACAACGGCACCGAGATCCTCAACGCACCGAACGACGTCCTGCGCAAGCTCTGGAGCACGCACATCGCCATGGTGTTCCAGGACCCGATGACCTCGCTCAACCCGGTTCAGCGCATCGGCAACCAGATCACCGAGCCGCTCAAGATCCATCTGAAGCTGTCAAAGGTTGAGGCCAAGGAGACGGCCCTCTCCCTCCTGATGCAGGTGGGGATCCCCTCCCCGGTCGAGCGCTACGAGGCCTACCCGTTCCAGCTCTCGGGCGGCATGCGCCAGCGCGTCATGATCGCCATCGCGCTCGCCTGTGCCCCGCGGCTCCTGATGGCCGACGAGCCCACCACCGGGCTCGACGTCACCGTGCAGGCGCAGATCCTCGACCTCCTGGGCCAGCTCCAGCACGACCGCGACATGGCCATGATCCTCGTCACGCACGACCTCGGCGTGGTGGCGACCCGCACGGACGAGATCATCGTCATGTACGCCGGGAACGTCGTGGAGCGCGCGCCGACCAACGTCCTCTTCAAGAGCATGGCCATGCCCTACACCGAGGCCCTGCTCAAGTCGACACCGCGTCTCGCCAATCCGAGCCATACGCGGCTGACCGCCATCGAGGGCCGGCCGCCGGACCTGCTCCACCCCCCGGCCGGCTGCCCCTTCTCCCCGCGCTGCCCCTACGCGCAAGAGAAGTGCCATCGCGAAAAGCCGCCCCTCGTGGAGGCGGCCCCCGGCCACAGCTACGCCTGCTGGTTCCCGCTCACCGCGGCGCGGTCCGAGGAGCCCGAGGAGGTGACGGCATGACCGATACGGCCATGGAGGCCGGGGCGGTCGGGACCACCGAGCCTCTCCTGTCGGTGGAGGACCTGCACGTCTCGTTCCACCGGGGCAGCCAGACCGTCCAGGCCGTGGCCGGCATCACCTTCACCCTGCAGCAGGGAGAGACCCTGGGCCTCGTCGGCGAGTCCGGCTGCGGCAAGTCCACGACCGGTCGCGCCATCATCCAGGTGGAGCGGGCGACCTCGGGCAAGATCCGCTTCGGCGACACCGAGCTCACCGCGCTCAACCGCGGCGACCTGCGCACGCTGCGGACGCAGGTGCAGATGATCTTCCAGGATCCCATTTCGTCGCTCAACCCGCGGCGGCGGGTCAACGATATCGTGGCCGAGCCCCTCAACATCTGGAAGATCGGCACCAAGGAGGAGCGGCGGGAGAGCGCCAATGCGATGCTCGACCAGGTCGGCATCGATCCCTACCTGCTCGGCGGTCGCCGGCCCCGCGAGTTCTCCGGCGGGCAGTGCCAGCGCATCAGCATCGCCCGCGCGCTGGTGCTCAAGCCGAAGCTGCTGGTCTGCGACGAGATCGTGTCCGCGCTCGACGTCTCGGTGCAGGCGCAGATCCTCAACCTGCTCGAGGACCTGAAGCAGGAGTACAACCTGACGGTCCTCTTCATCGCGCACGACCTGGCGGTGGTGAAGAACGTCAGCGACCGGGTGGCGGTCATGTACCTGGGCCGCCTGTGCGAGATCGCACCTTCAGACGTGCTCTACGAGGCGCCGGCCCACCACTACACGGCGGCGCTGCTCGCCTCGGCCGTGGAGCCCGACCCGGAGACGGCGCGGTCGTCGGCCGCACTGCTCGGGGAGCCGCCCAGCCCCATCAACCCCCCGTCGGGCTGCCGTTTCCGGACCCGGTGCCCGCGGGCGGAGCCCCGCTGCGCCGAGGAGGTCCCCGAGATGCGACAGATCGCGTCCGGCCACCAGGTGGCCTGCCACTTCCCCATCGGGAATTGAGCGGCCGGCCGCTGATCCTCTTCGCGTCCTCGCCGCAGTTCCCGGACCTCCACGACGATTGGCCCCTCGAGCGCGCCGCCCTCGACGACGTCGGGATCGACGCCCGCACGGCGGTGTGGAGCGACCCGGCGGTGCACTGGTCCGCCTGCGATCTCGTCGTGGCCAACGGCGTCTGGGACAACATCCACCACGCGGCCGCATTCTCCGCCTGGCTCGACCGTCTCACTGCGGAGGGCGTGCCGGTGGTGAACCCTCCCGCCATGCTGCGCTGGAACCTGGACAAGCGCTACCTGCGCGACCTGGAGGACGCGGGCCTCCCCACGGTGCCGACGCTCTGGGTGGAACCGGATCGCGGTCCGTTCGACGGCTCGAGTCTCACCCTCCCCGCCGGCGAGGTGGTGGTGAAGCCCTCCATCTCGGGCGGCGGCTACCGGACGGCGCGCTACCGGCCCCACGAGCACGACCAGGCCCTCCGCCACGTGGCCGCCCTGGTCGACTCGGGTCGCACGGCGATGGTGCAGCCGTACCAGCCCGCCGTCGACGCCCGGGGCGAGGCGGGGCTCGTGTTCCTCGGGGGCGTCTTCAGCCACGCCTTCCACAAGGACCCGCTGATCCGCCGCGGCGTGGGTCCCACCGACAGTCTGGTGGACAACCAGGTCACCCGGGCCGCGACCGCCACGGCGGGCCAGCTCGACCTGGCGCGCCAGGCCGTGACCGCAGCCGAACGCCTCCTCGGCCCCACCACCTACGCGCGGGTCGACATCGTCGAGCGGGCGGACGGCGCGCCGGCAGTGCTCGAGCTCGAGCTGCTCGACCCCGCCCTCTTCTTCGTGCACCACCCCGAAGGGGCGGTGCGCTTGGCCGACGTCCTGCGGCACCGGCTGGCGGGAGAGTGACCCGACCGCTGCACCGTCGACTGCTGGAGTACACACGCGCACGGTGCACAGGCTCGGCGGGACCATCGGATCGGCAGTCGTGGGGGTCCTGCTCGTGTCCACCGCCATCCTCGGCCCGGCCGGTCCGGCCTCAGGCGCCCAGGCCCCGTCCCCGGCCGATCCGGTCGGTGCCGCTCCGGGAGGGCACGCGACCTATTCCGAGGGACTCTCCACCAGCTTCTGACCCGGCATCGAGGGCCGCTCAACCCTCCGGCGGCGCCTCGGCGGCCGGTGCCGCCTCCGCAGGTGCTGCGACCTCGGCCACCGGCTCGGCGGCTTCCGCGACGGCAGCCTCGGGAGTTGTGGCCTCTGGAGCCGCGGCCCCTGGAGCTGTGGCCTCACCGGCCTCGCCCTCGGCCGGCTTCTCGCCCTCGGGCACGACCACCGGGGTGCCGATCTCCTCGGCGAAGTCGGCCCAGGCCGCCTGCGCCTCGGTCTCGGGGGTGAACTCGCCCTCGGCGTAATCGAAGCCGATGTAGTTCCCCTCCTCGTCGTAGGCGTGCTCGCCGAAGGCCTCGCGGTACTCCTCGGAGACCTCGCCGCCCTCGGCCGCCTGCTTGATGGAGAGGCTGATACGGCGGCGCTGCAGGTCGATGTCGATGATCTTGACCCACAGCTCCTCGCCGGGCGTCACGACCTGCTCGGGCAGGTCGACGTGGTGCACCGCCATCTCCGAGATGTGGACCAGTCCCTCGATCCCGTCGCCCACCTGCACGAAGGCGCCGAAGGGCACCAGCTTGGTGATGCGGCCGTAGACGAGCTGGCCGACGGCGTGGCTGTCGGCGAACTCCTGCCACGGGTCGGACTGGGTGGCCTTCAGCGACAGGCTGATGCGCTCCTTGTCGAGATCCACGTCGAGCACCTCGACCTCGATCTCGTCGCCGACCGCCACGACCGACGACGGGTGGTCGACGTGCTTCCAGCTGAGCTCGGACACGTGGACCAGTCCGTCCATCCCGCCGAGGTCCACGAAGGCCCCGAAGTTGACCACCGAGGAGACGACGCCCTTACGGCGCTCCCCCGGCTTGAGGTTCTGCAGGAAGTCGCCCCGCTGTTCCTTCTGGGCCTCCTCGAGCCAGGCCCGGCGCGAGAGGACGACGTTGTTGCGGTTCCGGTCGAGCTCGATGATCTTCGCCTCGATCACCTTGCCCACGTACGGCTGCAGCTCACGCACGCGGCGCAGCTCGACGAGGGACGCGGGCAGGAAGCCGCGCAGGCCGATGTCGACGATGAGCCCGCCCTTCACGACCTCGATGACGGGGCCGGAGACCATCTCACCGTTGTTCTTCTTCTCCTCAATGGTCGTCCAGGCCCGCTCGTACTGGGCGCGCTTCTTGGACAGGACCAGCCGCCCCTCCTTGTCCTCCTTCTGGAGGACGAGGGCCTCGACGTGGTCGCCCAGGGAGACGATCTCGGTGGGGTCGACGTCGTTGCGGATGGAGAGCTCCCGGGCGGGGATGACGCCCTCGGACTTGAACCCGATGTCGAGCAGGACCTCGTCGCGGTCGATCTTGACGACCGTCCCCTCGATCACGTCGCCGTCGTCGAACTCGATGATGGAGTCACCCATCGCCTTTTCGAGATCGGCGTCCGCCAGGTCGTCGTCGACGATGGTGCGGGGGGTGTAGTTGCCCTCGGCGTCGAAGCTGCCCATCGCTTCGGGGGAGAGGAGGGAGGTACGCGCTGCGTCAGCCATGGTGAAGCTCCTTGCGGCGGTTGCGAGGTGCAACCGCAGGACCGCGCCGGGGTCGGTTCTCGATGGATACGGGATGCGCCGCCGCCGGTGCCGGCGGGCAAGGGGATAGAGCGTACCAGCTGCTCAGGCGGGCTCTCCCCTCGCCGTCACCCCGTTGCCGTCACCCCGTTGCCGTCACCCCTTGGCCGTCACCCCTTGGCCGCGGCCCAGCTCGGTCCGGTCGCCATCGAGATGGTGAGGGGGACCTTGAGGTCCGCCGCCCCGGTCAGGGCGGACTCGGTGAGGCGGCGCACCTCGTCCTCCTCCCCGGCCGACACCTCCACGATCACCTCGTCATGGACCTGGAGCACGAGGCGGCTCGACAGGTCCTCTCCCTCGAGGTCGCGATCGAGACGGACGAGGGCCAGCTTGAAGATGTCGGCCGCCAGCCCCTGGATGCCGGCGTTCATGGCCTGCCGCTCGGCCGCCTGGCGCAGCCGGAAGTTCGCGGCGTGCAGATCGGGCAGCGGACGCACCCGGCCGAACGGGGTCCGGGTCGCGCCGCGGATCTTGGCCTCGGCCACGGTCTGATCCATGTAGTGCTTGACCAGCGGGAAAGCGCCGAAGTAGCTCTCCATGATGGCAGCGGCCTCCTCCACCGGCACACCGAGGCGTTGGCTCAGCCCGTAGGCCTCCATGCCGTACGCGAGGCCGTAGGAGACCATCTTGGCGAACTCGCGCTGGGTGTGCGTGACGTCGGCGGGGTCGATGCCGTACACCGCGGCCGCCACGGTCCGGTGCACGTCCGACCCGCTGGTCAGCGCGTCGATGAGTCCGGGGTCCTCGGAGAGGTGGGCGATGCAGCGGAGCTCGACCTGGTCGTAGTCGGCCACCAGGAAGGTCGAGCCCTCGGCGGGGACGAAGGCCCGCCGGAACTGCTTGCCGAGCTCGGTGCGCACCGGGATGTTGTGCAGGTTCGGGCGGTCCGAGGAGATGCGCCCGGTCCGGGCCACGGTCTGGCCGAACGACGCGTGGATCCGCCCGTCGGCCTGCACCTCGGCCAGCAGGCTCTCGCCGTAGGTGGAGCGCAGCTTCTCGACCTCGCGGTAGGACAGCAGCGCGTCGATGATGGGGTGGGCGCCGCGCAGGCTCTCGAGCGTCTGGGCGTCGGTCGAGAAGCCCGTCTTGGTCTTCTTGCCCGGCGTGAGCCCGATCTCCTCGTAGAGCACGGTGCGCAGCTGCGGCGTCGAGTTCACGTTGAACTCGTGACCTGCGCACTCCTGTACCTCGGCCTGCAGCGTCGCCGCGGAGGCCTTGAGGGAGTCGGCGATCGCCTGCAGCTCGGCCCGGTCGATGCCGATGCCGGCCACCTCCATCTTGGCCAGCACGCGCACGAGGGGCGTCTCGATGTCGTCGTGCAGCATGACCATGTCCTCGGACTCGAGGCGCTGCCGGAACCCTGTGGCCATGCCCGCCACGTCGGCGGCCTCGCCCGCCGCCTCCCGGGCCACGTCGAGGGCTCCGGTACCGGGCTCGGTGATGTCGAGGCTCAGCTGGCCGGTCTGCTCGCGCAGCTGCGCCAGCTCGTACTCGCCGGTCGACGCATCGAGCAGGTACGCCGCCACGCCGGTGTCCATCACGAGCCCGGTCGCGTCGACGCCCAGTGGGAGCAGCGACCGCATGGCCTCCTTGACGTGATGGCCGACGAAGGGGCGGGCGAGGACCGCGTTCAGCTCCTTGACCACCGCGGCGGCGCCGAGCTGGTCGCCCGGGACCATGACCGCCAGGCCGGCCTCCTCGCCCTCGGTCGCCACGAGGGCGAGCCCGACCAGGTCGCTGCGGCCCGGCATGCCGTTCCAGCGGGCCGCCATGGCCAGCGGGCCGCTGCCCAGCTCGCTCAGGTGCTTCGTGACGTCCGACGCCGACGTGGGCAGGGCGACGTCGCGCAGCTCCAGGGCCGGTGCCGCCGGGTGGGCCTGGGCCCCGACCGGGGCGGCGGCAGCCGCCGCGGCTCCCTCCGCCTTGGGACCCGCACTGCCCGGCGCGGGATCGCCCAGTGCGCCGGCGTCGAGCAGCTCCGCCAGGCGTTGCCAGACCGTCCTCATCTCGAGGCGCTCGAACGTGGCCTCCGCCGTGGCGCGGTCCCACCCACCCAGCTGTAGGTGGGCAACGTCGACGCCGAGGGGCACGTCGCGCACGAGGGGGATGATGCGCGCGTTCGAGCGGGCCAGCTCCTCGTTGGCCGCCAGGTTCTCGCGCAGCTTGGGCGTGAGGGCATCGAGGTTCCCGAAGATCCCGTCGAGGTCGCCGTAGTTCGTGAGGAGCTTGGCTGCCGTCTTCTCCCCCACCCCGGGCACGCCGGGGAGGTTGTCCGAGGGGTCGCCGCGCAGCGAGGCCAGCAGCACGTACTGGGAGGGCGGCACACCGCAGCGCTCGAAGATGCCGGCCTCGTCGTAGAGGGCGTAGTCGCTCACGCCCCGCTTGTTGTAGAGCACCCGCACGTAGGGGTCAGAGACGAGCTGGAAGCTGTCGCGGTCGCCGGTCACGATGACCACCTCGCACTGACGCTCGGCCGCCTCGGTGGCCAGCGTGGCGATGACGTCGTCCGCCTCGAAGCCCGGCGCCTCGATGACCGGGATGGCGAGCGAGGCCATGACGGCGCGGATCATGTCGAACTGCGGAGGGAGCAACCAGGGCGTGTCGGCCCGGCCCGCCTTGTAGTCCTCGAGCATCTCGTCCCGGAACGTGTCGCCCGGGGCGTCGAAAGCCACCGCGAGGGCCGAGGGGCGCTGCTCCCGGATCAGGTACACCAACATGGACGTGAACCCGTGCACTGCGTTGGTGACGAGGCCCGTCGACGTGGCCAGCGTGTCGGGGAGCGCGAAGTAGGCCCGGAAGGCCAGCGACATGCCGTCGAGCAGCAGCAGCGGGCCCGATCGCTCCCGGCGTGTCGCCATTACTCCGACACTACGGGGTGAGGGTGCCGTCGACGACCTGTTGCGCCACGTCACGCATGCGCGCCCGTGTCTGCATGGCCGTGCGCTGGATGAAGCTGAAGGCCTCCGTCTCGGGAAGGTCGTCCCGGTCCATCAGGACCTGCTTCGCTTCGTCGACGAGCCGGCGCGTGGCGATCTTGTCCTCGGCGCCGTCCCCCGACTGTTCCGCCTCGATGGCCCAGTCCTGGCGCGCCTTGGCCAGCACGTCGGCGATGGCCGGCAACAGCTCCCGGGGCTGGAACGGCTTGACCAGGTAGGCGGAGACCCCCGAGTCCCGGGCTTCTTCGATGAGGTCCCGCTGGCTGAAGGCGGTGAGCAGCAGCACCACCACCTGATGGCGGGAGGTGATCTCGCGGGCGGCCCGCAGGCCGTCCATGCCGGGCATCTTCACGTCGAGGATGACCAGGTCCGGCTTGTGGTCCTCGACGAGCTTCACCGCCTCGTCCCCGCGGCCCGTCTCCCCCACGACCTCGTAGCCGGCCGTCACCAGGATCTCCTTGAGGTCGAGGCGCACGATGGCCTCGTCCTCGGCGATGACCACGCGGGCCAGGCTCGGAGCGCTCCCGCGTCCCTCCGTCATGCCGTCCCCCTTCGGTGTCTTCACTGCGTGCGTGTCTTCACTGCGTGCCCGAGGCCACGTGGCCCAGGAGCTCGTCCTGGCGCTGCTCGAGGTCCTGCACCGTGCGGAGCAGCGCCTCGCGGGCCCGCACCATGGCGTCGGCGTGGCGCGCCGCCTCGTTGTGCTCGCGGGTGGCCAGCGGCGTCTCCGAGACCAGGGAGCGCACCCGGGCCTCGTCGGCCTCCTCCTGGACGACCGCGAGCTGCTCGTCGAGCACGGCCAGCTCCTCCCGCGCCCGGACGAGCCGGGCGTGGACGTCTCTGATCCGCCGTTCCAACAGGGCACGGTGCATGGAGCGTCAAGTGTACGTGGCAGGGAACCAGCGACGCCGCGCATCGAGCCTCCCGAGGACGGTGTCGTCGGGCCGGCTCCCGACGCCCGGCCGGTCCGGCACGTGCACCCACCCGCCCACCACCGCGGGATATCCACAGGGGTCGACCGACAGGTATTCGGCCGGGTCGCCGACGTCGCTGACCAGGCCCGTGGCGTCCTGGCTGAGGCGCGACGCCAGGGCCAGGTTCGAGGTACGGCCCAGTCCCGCCTCGAAGAAGCCACCGACGAAGGCCGGCACCCCGGCCGCCGCGCACGCGGCGTGCGCGGTCCGCGTGGCCCGCACGCCCCCGAGGCGGGCGGGTTTCAGGCAGGCCATGGCGCACGACCCGTTGCGAAGCGCGTCGCGCACGCGTCGCGGGGTGGAGAGCGATTCGTCGAGGCAGATCGGCACGCGGAGGGCACGGGCGAGCTGCGCGTGCGCGACGAGGTCGGCCGGTGGGAGCGGCTGCTCGATGCAGAGGACGTCGAAGTCGGCCAGCCGGCTCAGGACGGCGACGTCGTCATCGCTGCCGCAGAAGGAACCGTTCGCGTCGACCTGGAGCACCACGTGCGGGTGGTCCCCCCGGACGGCGCGCACCGGCTCGAGCTCCCACCCGGGCTGTATCTTGAGGCGGATCCGCGCCGCGCCGGCCCGCACTGCGGCATCGACCTCCTCGCGCAGCGCACCCACGTCCCTGTCGGCGGGAATGCCGACGACCGCCCCCACGGGCATGATGTCGAACGCGGGTCCCGTCCCGAGCGCGCGGGCCATGGAGCGGCCCTCGGCGCGCAGCTCGGCGTCCGAGACCGCCATTTCGAAGGTGGCGGCGAGCATGCGGTCGACGGCCGTGCTCCCGAAGAGCTGCGCCACCTCCGCGCCGCTGGGGAGGTGCCCTCCTCTCGACCGGGTGGCCCCGTCCAGGCGGGCCACCCCGAGGTCGGCCGCCGCCCGCTCGACCTTCTGCAGTGCGGGGTCGACCGCCGTGCCCCCGTCGAGGGCGGCGCACTCGCCCCAGCCCTCGCCCTCCTCGGCCACCACCCGCACGAAGAGCAGCGGGCGGGTCCGGTGCACGCCGGAGGCGGTGCCGATGTCGCGGCGGAAGGGGAGGTCGACCCGGACCAGCTCCACCCCGACGAGCTTCACGGTGACGGGGCTCCCACCCCTTCACCGTAGATCGCAGCTTGTACGATCTGGCGTTCCCGCCCGGATGGCGGAATGGCAGACGCGGCGGCCTCAAAAGCCGCTGTCCGAAAGGGCGTGCGGGTTCGAGTCCCGCTCCGGGCACCGCCAGGACCAGCGAATTCGTCCCCGGTCACCCGTCGCACCCCGCCCGGCGGGCCCGGCCGGGGCACCGGCGTCGCGGGCGTCGCGCGGGCTCCGACACCCATATTTCGCACAACGGGATCAAGCGCCCGGCCGGGCCGCCGATAGACCCGGAGGACGACCCGGCCCGGAACGTGCCAATCTTGCATGCCGCAATCGGACTCACCTCCCGGAGTCCCGCACCTGACACGCCTCGCCGGCAAGCCACGGACCGCCAACCACCGCCCATGACACGCATCCTCCGAAGCGTCGGCCTCGCTCTGGCCATTGCCGCCGCCGGGCTCGGCGTGTCCGCGCTCAGCGGCACTGCCGGAGGGGCCACCGGCACCCAGAGCTCCGGCACCACGCCACTGCCTCCGGGCTGGGAGCTCTGCATCCTCGCGGGAGTGGACGCGCCGGCGACACAGGCGGACGTGGCCGATCTCGACGCGTGGCAGGCCGCCGAGGGCGGATCGACGAACAACACGGCCGCGTACAACCCGTTCAACACGGGCCGCACGATCGACGCCAGCGGAGCTGCGATCGCCGGGCAGGTCTCCTCGAGCGGGTTCCCCGCCTGGGCCACCTGGCCGGAGGGCTGTGAGGCGACCGTGATCACGCTGCTGCAACCGAACATGTGGTCCATCACGGCCGCGCTGCGCGCCGGGGGCGTGAACCCCCCGGGGGCGTTCCTCGCCGTCGTCGACCAGAGCGCGTGGTGCGCGCCGTCGGCCGACGGGGTGCCGTGCTACGTGAACAGCATCCTCGGTGTCGCCGGCAACCTCCCCGATCTCCTCACCAGTTCGTCGGCCCTCGACGTCTACGGGAAGGTCAGATCCGACCTGACCGCCTACCAGCAGGCCATCACTGCGGTGACAGCCGACCAGGGCATGCTCGCAGCGTGGGAGCAGCAGCTTGCCGCGGCGCAATCGCAGACGGCGGATGCGCAGGGCCAGTTCGACGCGGCCTCACGGGCGCTCCGACGGTTCGCGATCGAGGAGTACGTGAGCAGCGGCTTGTACGTGAGCAGCTCGGTGGCGGATCCGAGCAGCCACGTGACCCCGCTCGGGCCTCAGGATGCCGACGGCGTCGTGGCGCAGCAGTACCTGAGCATTGCGGCCTCCAACCTGCTGGCCCGCGTCAAGGCTGCCGACGCGGCGATCCGGGCGTCGCGTGCCGGGCGCACCGACGCGGCCAGATCGGTCACGCAGGCCGCGTTGAAGCTGGCGTCCGACAACACCGCCGAGCGCCGGTCCCTGACCCAGATGGTCACCGATGTGGCGACGCTGCAGAACGCCGGCGCCTGCACGTCGGTGACGATCACCGCGTCGGCCCCGGCTGCGTCACCGGCCGGGCCGGGGGCCACGGTGGCGACGACGATCCCATCGACCGTCCCCACGACCGTGCCGGCGACCACGGCCCCGACGACCACGACGACGACCGCGCCCGCGGCCACGACGACGACCTCGACGAGCACCACGAGCACCACGACCACGGTGCCGGGGAGCACCCCCGCCTCCACCGCGCCGACCACGAGCACCACGACGTCGACGTCGACGACGACCACGACCACAACCACGCTGCCACCTACGAGCACGACCACCACCACGGTGCCGGGGGCGACATCGACCGCGAGCCCGCCCAAAGCCAACCCCGCCGGGGTGGCTGCGCTGCAGGGCTGCGTGGCGGCGCTCGCCCCATCCACGAGCGCCTGACCGCAGGACGGCGCCGGGGCGGAACCCCGGCCGGGCTTCAGCTCATGGTCAGAAGCCGGTGGCGGCGATGATGGCGCCGTTCAGCTTCGTGCCGGCCATCCCTCCGTCATTGGGGGCGTCCCCGTAGGGATCCACCGCTCCGGCGGCGCTCACCACCCAGTAGCCGCCGCCGTCCGAGGTGGTGAAGACGGCCGTGGCCGGATTGAGGCCGCCCAGCTGCCCCCCGGGGCTGCCGTAGTTGACCGCATCGCCGAAGCCGTAGACGGTGCCGTTGGCGACGAGCACCCAGTAGCCCCTTCCGTCCGGCGTGCGGACGGCGGAGGTGACGGGCGAGCCCACGCCGCCCGGAGCGCCGAGGTAGGGGGCGTCGCCGAAGGTGTAGACGTTCCCGGTGGCGGTGAAGAGCCAGTACCCGCTCCCGCTGGAGTCGGGGATGACCGCCACGGCGGGGCCCGAGCAGCCTCCGATCCCCGGGCACGAACCGGCGAAGCTGGCGCCGGGTCCGAACGCGAAGACCCCTCCGTCGGATGCCACCACGAAGTACCCCTGACCGTCGGCGGCCGGCACCATGCCGACGATCGGCGCGTTCAAGCTGTGGGGAAGGCCCGATCCGGCGGGGTTGAGCCCGAGGCCGGGAATGGAGCCGTAGAAGCCGGCGTCGCCGAAGGCGAACGTGCCGCCGTCGGACGCGACCAACCAGTACCCGCCGCGGTCCTTCGTCGGCGTGATGCCGACCACCGGGCGTTGGAGCTTCAGACTGCCCGTCGACCCGTAGAAGCTGGCAGACCCGAACGTGAAGATCCCCCCGTCCGAGCCGACCAGCCAGTAGCCGTGCGTGACCGGCGCCGTGGGCGGCGGCGGGGTGGACGGGTTGGACTGCGTGGGGCCACCGGTCACCGTGAAGTCGCCCGAGGCGCTGGTGATCACGACCTCGTAGTCGGGGGCATCGTTGCCAGTGGGCTGCGCGCCGGCGCACGAGGACGCCACCAGGGTGTAGCTGCCGGATGGCAGGTTTCCCGTGATCGTGGTCGACGGGGCGACCTCGCTGCAGGTCAGGCCGGTCGTGTCCACGGTGACACCGGCGGGCGGGCTGTCGGTCGCACTGAAGCTCGGCGCGGCCATGTCGGCCTGGCTGCCGCTGACGGCGACGGGAATCGGCGCCGGGTTCACCGTGACCGCCCCCTCGTCGTAGCTGAAGGAGTAGTTGGGGTCCGCCGCCCCGTTGCAGGACGACGCGTAGGTCGGCGGTGACACCGGGCTGGTGCTGGCGGCCAGCGTCGAACAGGTGGGCGGCGGGCTCAGGGACGCTGCGCTGTCACCGTTGGCGAAGCCCGCGTAGGAAGCCGTGACGGCGGGCGGTGTCGAGCCGTAGGTCATCGTCCCGCTGGAAGCGGTGATGGTCAAGGGAGCCGGGTTGACCGTCACCGAGCCGGTCACGTAGGCGATCACGTAGTTCGGGTCTACCGCCCCGCTGCACGACGATGCATACGGCGAACCGGAGACGGGGCTCGATTTGGTCGCCGTCGTCGTGCAGACGGGCTTTGTCCTCAGCGACGACCCGGTGTCGCCGTTGACGAAGCCCGAGTAGCCGGGCGCGATGGTGGCGGCGGATCCGTACGGGGTCGTCGGACTGGAGGCGGTGATCGTAAGGGGGACGGGGCCCACCGTCACGGAGCCGGTGGGGTAGCTGAACGAGTAATTCGCGTCCACCGCCCCGGCGCAGGACGACAGGTACGGGCTCCCCGACACCGGGCTCGAGCTCGTCGCCGTCGTCGTGCAGGTCGGTGCCGTGGAGAGCGAGCCGGGACCGTCGCCGTTCACAAAGCCGGAGTAGCTCGGCGCGATCGCCGGCACGGCTCCCCCGTAGGCCATGGACCCGCTCGACGCCGTCACGGACAGCGGGGCCTTCCTGATCGTCACCGATCCGGTCCCGTAGCTGATCGTGTAGTTGGCATCCGAGGCGCCCGAGCACGAGGAGGTGTAGGCGGGCGGCGATGCCGGGCTCGAGCTCGTCGCCGTCGTCGTGCAGGTCGGTGCCGTGGAGAGTGAACCGGGACCGTCGCCATTCACGAAGCCGGAGTAGCTCGGGATGATCCCGGCCACCGTGCCGCCGTAGGTCATGGATGCGCTCGAAGCCGTGATCGTCAACGGCGCCTGGTTGATCGTCACCGACCCGCCGGCGTAGCCGATGGTGTAGTTGGGGTCGGCGGCGCCCGAGCACGAGGACGGGTACGTGGGCGGAGAGACGGGGTCCGAGCCGGTGGCCGTCGTCGAGCAGGTCGGCTTGGCCGAGAGCGACGACGCCGTGTCGCCGTTGACGAACCCGGCGTAGCCCGCCGTGATCGCCGGCACCGTCCCGCCGTAGGTCATGGCCGGGCTCGAGGCGGTGATCGTCAGGGGCACGGGGCTCACCGTCACGGAGCCGTCGAGGTAGCTGAACGAGTAATTCGAGTCCACCGCCCCGGCGCAGGACGACAGGTACGGGCTCCCCGACACCGGGCTCGAGCTCGTTGCCGCCGTCGAGCACGTCGGCGGGGTCGTGAGCGACGAGGGGGTGTTGCCGTTGACGAAGCCGAAGTAGCCCGGCGTGATCACGGGAGGTGCGGCGCCGTAGTTCATGGAGCCGCTCGAGGCCGTGACGGTCAGGAGCGCGGGGGTCACCGTGAAGTCACTCGGGCTGCCCGTGTAGACGAGCGTGTAGTCGCCGGTGTTGGTGCCCGCGAGTGCCGCCCCGCTGCACGACGAAGGCGACAGCGCATAGTTCCCGGCCGCCAGCGTCGGTGCGATGGGCTGCAGGCTCAGGACGCCGACCTTCGTGCAAGTCAGCCCGGTGGTGCTGACCGTGATGCCTGGGGGCGGGCTGTCCGTTCCCGCGAAGATCGGCGTGCCACCGAAGCTCTGGGTGCCGGACACGGCGACGTCGACCGGACCGGGATTGACCGTGAAGTCGTTGGCGTCGGTCGTATAGACGACGGCGTAGTCACCCGCATCGACGCCCGAGAGGGTCAGCCCGCTGCACGAGGAGGCGACCAGGGTGTCGGTCCCGAGGGGCAGGGTCGGGGTGATGGTCGTGGAGGTGCCGACCTCGGTGCAGGCGAGGCCGCTCGTGTTCAGGGTGACGCCGAAAGGGGCGCTCCCCGAGCCGGCGTAGTTGGCCGACGCGGTGAAGGACGGCGTGCCTTCGTAGGCCTGGGTGCCCGACACGACCACGTCGAGCGGGATGCCCGTGAGCCCGATCGCCAGCTGCGAGGCGACAGGCGTGCCCAGGCCGGTCGCCATGTCGTACCCGGCCATGGCCGGGTACGAACCACCGTCGGTCGCGTTGTAGTCGTTGTTCCCCGTGGTGACGTCGTTGAGGTAGGTGCCCGCGGACTGTTGCGCCAGCAGGTAGAGCGCCGGGTCCAAGGCGCCGTACCCGGCCGTGTTGCCGTCGGCCGAGGCGTCGACGGCCAGGACGGCGGCCCACAGCGGCGCCGCCCCGCTCGTACCGCCCAGCACGTCCCAGTCCAGACCGTTCACTGAGTCGTAAATAAAGTACCCGGTGCTCGGGTCGGCATCGGCCGACACGTCGGGGACCTCGCGGCAATCGCCGGACGAGGCTGCGCAGGGCGTGCCGCTGCTGCCGCTCACCGTGCCGAGCGGCTGCTGGTACGCCGGCATGGAGAACGTCTGTGAAATACCCCCGCCACCGGCACCCTCCGAATAGTTGAGCTGGTCGTTCCACACCGTCTCGGTCGGCGCCGGAGGACCGACGGACGTGACCGATGTGCCACCGACGGCCGTGACGTAGGGCTGGCTGGCCGGGTCGGAGACGCCAAGGTTGAGGTTCTGGACGAGGTCGCCCTCGTCGGACCCACTGCTCTCGTCGAGGGCCCAGACGTCGTCGCGGGTGCCGTCGCTCACCAACTGACCCATCGGATCCCAACCATTCTGCAAGCTGACCGTCGCGCTGATCGAGCGGGTCGACGTGTTGACCGTCGCCATCACGTCCCCAGGAAAGAAGTAGGGGGAGGAGCCGGAGGGGGAGGGGCCGGTGAGCACGGCGAGCACTTCTTGGTTGTTCGGGGACATACCGATCGATTGCACCAGACCGGTCACGTTCGAGGGTTGGGTGGTCGAAATGGTCTTCACCACCGCGGGGGGGGTGGCCAGGGTGGCCAGGCTGACCACCGTGATCCCACCACCGGTCCCTGCATTGCCCACATAGAGGTCGCCGCCAGCGCTGGCAACGGCCAGAGCGACGGGATCGACACCGACAGGGACCGTGAGCGGTGTGGCGGAGCATGTCGTGAAGGTGGTTGCATTGCAGGTCGTGGCGTTGAAGTACTCAATCCGGCTGTTGCTGCCGTCGGCCACGTAGACGAAGCCGTTGGCCGCGTCGACTGCCAGCGCGGTCGGGTGGGACGACGACGCGAGTGTCACGGTCGCCACGAATTGATTCGTGGTGATGTTGTAGACCGCCACCTTGCCGTTGTTGTTCCCCACGTACAGGGTCGACCCGTTGACGACGAGTGAGTCGGGCGCGTTGAGGTTCCCGCCGGAGAGGATCGACGTAGGCGAACTGCAACCGCTGGTCGTCGTCTGGTTGCACGTGGTAGTGGAGAACTCGGTCAACGTGCTGCTCCCCGAGTTGGCGACGAACACCTCGCCCGCCGACGAGTCCAGCGCGACGGCGTCCGGCCCGGAGCCGGTCGGGACGGAGAAAGCGTTGGCGAAGTTCGAGGGATCGCTGGTACTCCCCTCGCTGTCCACGCTGACGGTGTTGCTCGACTTGTTTGCGATGTACAGGGTTCCCGTGGACGGGTCGACGGCCTGAGCCACGGGATCGGTGCCGGTCTTCGCTTCGGAAACACCGTTGACGTTGCAGCCCTCCGATCCCTCGTCCCCCGAGGCCACGAAGATCGACTGCCCCTCGATGGCAGCGGCCTGGAAGAGCGTGTTCTCCGAGTTCTGGTACGACTGGCCCACGTAGGCCTCGCAACCGTTTGTCCAGCTCGCACTCACGATCTTGGCCGTATGGTCGCTGACGATCTGGCTGAACACGTCGTACATGCTCTGTTCGCCCTCGTAGACCTCGATGTTCGCCTGGGGCGCCAGCGAGAGCACGTCCTCGATGTCGAGCTCCGACTCCACGGTGCCGGGTCCCTCGGCTCCACCACCGTCCACGTCCTTTTGCGTGATCTGCCCGTCACCGGGTGTGAATGGGATCCCGTAGCAGGCGGCGAAGGTCGAGATGTCACTCGAGCTGAAGCCGGCCCCGGCCATCTCGAGCAGGGCGACCGTGGCCCCGGCCCCGTAGTGATTCGCGGCGTAGAGCGGGTCGAACGAGTACGCCTGCGCCAGCTGGTCCGCATCGAGCGCCCCCGGGTAGCTCGTCTGGGCTTCGCTGAGGCCCGAGCACGTCGGCGTGGGCTGCCCCGAGACCGTCGGCGCCGCGCCTGACGTGGCGGGGTGGGGGCTGGCCGAGCTCGCCTGCGGCACGGTCGTGGACGGCTGCGGCGGGCTGAGGGTGTCCAGGCCGAGGATCCCCTCGATCTGCGGCGCCACGGCTACCGGCACCTCCGGGGCGGACCCGTTGTCGAACCCCGTCTTGCCCGAGGACAGCCGGTAACGCGAGATCGGTGTCGAGAACGCGGACTGCACCTGTGCCACGGTCCCCGACACGGGCAGCGACAACCCCGTCGCCGAGGGTGTCCCCACGCTCAGCCCCTGGCTCCTGAGCGCGGAGGCGACCTGCGCCACGGAGGACGGCGTCGCACCGAAGCGCCGCGCGAACTCGGCCGGCGTCAGGAAATGGCGGTACTGGGGCGAGCGCGGGTCGGAGACCGCCTGGACCTCTGCGCTCAGCGCGGCGGGATCGCGGGGCTGGAGCGTGACCACGAGCGGGAGCGTGGTCGTCGACGGCGCGGGCCCGATGAGGGTCGCCCCGGGGGGCACGATGCCCTGGTGCCCGTGCAACGGCTCACGGCCGGTGCCGGCGGCGAGCGCCCTGGACGCCCCGGCGGCGTCGACCGCGACGGCGACCGCCAGGGCCACGACCATCGCCAGCGACGCTCCGAGGAGCGCGCAGGCGAGGCGGTGCGCAGTCCTGCCGCTGTGTCGATGGACTTCTCGCCGCCCGTGGCCCACGGTTACCCCCCCGGCCGCAAGGCTAATGCCCCCGGAAAGCGTGCCCGGTTCAGGCTGGAGTCCAGGTGAGGGCAGCGAAAAGTCAACACGGCTCATCCGGGTGAGGGCGGTCTGGAGTCCCGTACCCAGAGGTCACGGGCCGCGCCAGGCTGACCTCTGGGCCGCCGTGGGGCGGCAGCTGTCGGCAAGGTGGGTGTTCCCGTCGTGAAGGAGTCATCGCGCGCGTGGTCGTCCGATCACACAATGTTTCGTCGCAAAGAGGTCGCCACCTGAGTGCATGTGCGCCACTCATTCTCCGGACCCGAACGCGCCAGGAAACCGCCCTGGTCGTACCTCTCGTCGCACCATATTTCCGACCGGTAACCAGCACAACCTTCCCAGCGACTTCTCATCTTCGCACCAGAGGTACGAAGATGAGCATGAATTTCCACGCAGACATGGGCCGCGCCCATGCCGGCATGCCACACTGTGAGTTCCTCCGCCCGCCGTCGATGGGAGCCGTCGGACAACCGTGTTGGTCTTCACCTTTCCCGGACAAGGATCACAACGCGCCGGCATGGGTGGGCCCTGGGTCGACCACCCCTCGTGGGAGGTGGTCGAGGAGGCGTCGGTGGCGGCCGACCGCGACCTGAGCCATCTGCTGTTGCAGGCACCGATCGAGGAGCTGACCCAGACCGAGAACGCGCAGCTGGCCACGACCGTGCTGAGCCTGGTCGTGCTCGATGCCGTGGAGCGCATCGGCCTCGCCCCTGCCGCCTGCGCCGGCCACAGCCTGGGCGAGTACACGGCGCTGGTCGCCAGCGGTGCCCTGGGCTTCGAGCACGGGATCCAGCTGGTGGTGGCCCGGGGCGAGGCCATGGCGCGCGCCGGCGAGGAGGCGCCGGGGACGATGGCCGCCCTCCTCGGCATCGCCGACGACGACGCAGAGGCGGCTTGCATGCGCGCCGAGGGCGACGTCTGGGTCGCCAACTACAACGCGCCGGGGCAGGTGGTCATCGCCGGCACCCCCGACGCCGTCGCCCGGGCCGGCGAGCTGGCCAAGGGTCTCGGTGCCAAACGCGTCATGCCGATCCCGGTGTCGGGCGCCTTCCACACGCCTCTGATGCAGGGCGCGCGCGCCGACCTGCGCAAGGCGCTCGCCGAGGTCACCTTCTTGACCCCCGAGGTGCGCGTCGTGGCCAACGTCGACGCGCACGTCCACGACGACCCGGCCGATTGGCCCGGCCTGCTCTCGGCGCAGCTGTGCAGCCCGGTGCGCTGGCGGCAGACCCTCGAGACCTTCGCCGGTCTCGGGCTCACGTCGCTCGTCGAGCTGGGGCCGGGCGGCGTCCTCAGCGGGCTCGCCAAGCGCAGCCTGCCCGAGATCCAGTCCCTCGCCGTCTCCAAGCCCGGGGACCTCGACACGCTCATGGACCAGATCGGCGCGGCGGGGACCTGGCGGGCCGAGCCGGCGCTGCACCAGGGCGAGCACCTCTACATGTCCGAGCGCGTGGTGGTGAGCCCTTCGAGCGGCATCTTCAGCCCCGAGGCCTCCCTGCGGGCGCCGGGAACGGGCCTGCTGCCGGGGACCGACGACGACCTCGTCGGGCCGTCGTCTGCGGTCGAGGTCGGGGACCTCGTCGGCCGCGTGGGGGTGTCGGACGTGCGCACGCCCTTCGCCGGGCAGGTCATCCGCTGGCTGGCCGCCGGCGGTGAGCGGGTCCAGGACGGACAGCCCCTCGTCTGGCTCCGTGTGCCCGACGCCCGCTGATGGCCGTCGTCCTCGTCACCGGCGGCACGCGCGGCATCGGCGCGGGGTGTGTGGAGTGGTTCCTCGCCAACGGCGACCAGGTCGCCACGACGTTTCGTTCGGCCGATCCCCCGCCGGCACCCCAAGGCTCGGATCCGGACCGCTTCCTCGCCGTGCGCTGCGACGTGCGCGACTCCGACGAAGTCGACGCGGCCTTCGTCTCCATAGAGGAACGGTGGGGCCCGGTCCAGGTGCTCGTGGCCAACGCCGGCATCACCAACGACTCGCTGCTGCTCCGGATGAGCGAGGCGGCCTTCCGCGACGTGGTCGACGCCAACCTCATCGGGTCGTTCCGGGTCGCCAAGCGGGCCGTGGCGAAGATGCTGCGCCTGCACGCGGGCCGCATCATCTTCGTGTCGTCGGTCGGGGCCTTCGTGGGGCTTCCGGGTCAGGCGAATTACGCCGCGTCCAAAGCCGGCCTGGTGGGCATGGCCCGCGCCATCGCCCGGGAGGTGGGCAGCCGCCAGATCACCGTGAACGTGGTGGCTCCGGGCCTCATCGACACCGACATGACCACCGCCCTGGGCGCCGACCGCGTGGCGTTCATGACAGGCCAGGTGCCGCTCGGCCGCGCCGGCAACGTGAGGGACGTGGCGGCCGTGGTCGGCTTCTTGGCCTCCGACGCTGCGGCATACGTGACCGGGGCCGTGGTGCCGGTCGACGGTGGGCTGGGCATGGGCCTGTAGCGTTCTGGTGAACCGACAGACAAGGAGCCGATAGTGGACAGCGACGCAGCCTTCGAGAGGTTTCGCGAGTGCGCCGTAGAGGTTTTGCAGGTGCCGGCGGACAAGATCACCAAGGAGGCCAAGTTCGCCGACGACCTCGATGCCGACAGCCTCGACCTCGTCGAGCTCGTGATGGCGCTCGAGGAGGCCTTCGACATCACCGTCGAGGAGACCGAGCTCGAGGACATCACCACGATCGGCCAGGCGTTCGACCTCATCTCGTCGAAGCTCTGATGCAGGTCGGGATCGGTGCCGACGGCCCGATCCGGGGGCGGCGGGTGGCTGTCACCGGGCTGGGGGCGATCACGTGCTGCGGGGTCGGGGTGGACGCTCTCTGGGACGGACTGCTCCACCCGTCGGTCGTCGGCGGGTTGGTGCGGGGCTACGAGCCCACCGACTGGTTCGGCCCGAAGGAGGTGCGCCAGCTCGACCGCTTCGCCCAGCTGTCGATGGTCTCGGCCTCCATGGCCGTCGAGGCCGCGGGGGAGCTGGCGGTCGATCCGGCCAAGGCGGGCGTCGTCTTCGCCACGGGCGTGGGCGGGTTCGAGACGCTGGCCGGTCAGGTCGGGGTGTACAACGAGAAGGGACCCGATCGGGTGTCGCCGCGCCTGGTCCCGATGATGATGGCCAACGCCGGGGCGGCGGGCATCTCCATGCGGCTGGGATGGCGGGGCCCGTCGGAGGTCATCTGCACCGCCTGCGCCGCCGGCACCCACGCCATCGCGGCTGCGGCCCGGCTCGTGGCGACCGGCCGCTGCGACGTGGCCATCGGGGGCGGGTCGGAGGCCAGCATGCACCCCGTCGCGCTGGCCGCGTTCGCCAACATGACCGCGCTGTCCACCTCGGGCAACTCCCGGCCCTTCGACGCCCGGCGGGACGGCTTCGTGATGACCGAGGGTGCCGCCGCACTCGTCCTCGAGGACTGGGACCGCGCCGTGGCCCGGGGCGCGACCATTTACGCCGAGGTGGCCGGGGCGGCAAGCACCGCCGATGCGCACCACATCACCGCGCCCGCCCCGGACGGGGCCGGCGCGGTCGCCTGCATGGAGCTGGCGCTGGCCGACGCCGACATCGCGCCGTCCGACGTCGGGCACATCAACGCCCACGGCACCTCGACGCCGTTGAACGACCTCGCCGAGGCACGCGCCATCGCCAAGGTGTTCGGGGAGCCCGGGCCGCTCGTGACGTCGACCAAGGGCGTGACCGGCCACGGGCTGGGGGCGGCGGGTGCCATCGAAGCCGTGGCGGCCACCTTGACCATTCACCACGCCACCATCCCGCCCACTGCCGGCTACGAGGAACCCGACCCCGAGATCGGCATCCAGGTCGTGCACGGCGAGCCCCGGCCCTGGGAGCCGGCCGCGGTCCTCTCCAACTCCTTCGGCTTCGGCGGCCACAACGGCTGCCTGGTCCTGCTGCCACCTGGCTGAACCCAACCGGTAAGGTCGCCCCTCCGCTGCCGCCCGGCGGCGACTCGTGAGGTTCGTCATGGGATGGTTGAGCACCTGGGGTGCTGCGGCGCGCCGCTCCCCCGTCACGTGGGCCCTGGTCACCGTGGCCGTCCTGGCCCTGGTGGCCGGGGGTGTCGTGCTGGCCACGCGCCCCGGTGCGCGGTCGCCCCGCCCCGCAGCCTCCGCACGGGCCTCGACGCGCGCCGTGGCCCTCGGGGACTCGGTCCCCTACGGCCACGGGCTCCACAACCCGTACCGGACGCCCCAGGTGGGCCTGCCCGCCGGCTGGGTGTCACAGGGCCCGTCCACCGCCGCCTACCCGAGCCGGGTGGCCTCGGACTTCGGGCTCACGATGACCGTGCGGCCGACGAATTGCGCGTTGACCGGTGACCAGCTCGCCATCAGCGGCGCCGTGGCCGACGCAGCCGACAACACCGCGCGGGACGGGCAGTGCCCCGTCCCGGCGCAGCAGGCCCGGAACCTGGGGGACGAGGTGGCGGCGGCGGCGCTCAGTCGGCACCCCGCCCGTCTGGTCCTGCTCCAGGACGGCGCGGATGACATCGACTTCGCCCACTGCCTGCTCTACCAGCTGGCCGACGTGGAAGGGGTGGGGATCGGCCTGGGGACACGCTGCGTGCAGAACGGGGCGGTGACGCCGGGGCTGGCGGCGAAGCTGGCGGACGTGCGCACCAGCCTGGCGAGCGCCATCGAGGGCATGGCGCCCGACGTCGGCACCATCGCCGTGCTCGACTACTACCAGCCCATTCCGATCCCCGCGCAGATCGCCGACGACAGCTCGGCCTCCCACCTCCACACGAACCTCGTGTGCGCCGGCCTCGAGGCCAACGCGGGCAGCACCTACGCCGCCGCCCAGGTGGTCCTCGGCGCGCTCAACCGCGCCATCGCCGGGGCCGTCGCCGATGCCCGCGCGCAGCACGTCACGAACGTCACGCTGATCGACGTGGCGTCCGCCTTCGAAGGTCACGGCATCTGCACCGCGGATCCGTTCGTCTTCTCGGGCGAGCCCGTGCCCGACACCACCCTGGCGGCCGACGCGGCGGACATCCTGGCCGCGAAGTCCTGTACCGCCACCGACGTCCTCCACGGCGCAGCGGCCTGCACGGCGCTGACGGCCAGGGCGATCCGGGCGGAGACGGACCTGGAGGGATACGTGTGGCGCGCCGCCCACCCCGATGCGGCCGGGCAGCGCGCCCTCGCCGCGCTCGTGGAGCACGAGCTGCGCGGCCGCGTCTAGCTCCCGTCGATCGCCTCCCGGAGCGACCCGACGAACGCAGCGGCACCGTCGGGGCCCTCACCCTCGAGCAGGCGGCGGACGAGCGCCGACCCGACGACCACGCCGTCCGCGACCCCGCACATCTCGGCCGCCTGGGCGGGCGTGGACACGCCGACCCCGACGCACACGGGCATGTCGGTGCAGCTCCGGATGCGCCCGACGACCTTCGTCACGTCGCTCCCGAGATCGCCGCGCTCCCCGGTCACCCCCATGCGCGCCACCGCGTAGACGAAGCCGCGCGCCCGCGCACAGATCCGCTCCACCCGGTCGGGCGGGCTGGACGGGGCGACCAGCAGGACGGTGTCGATGCCGGCTGCGTCCGCCTCGATCGCCCACGGGGTGATCTCCTCGATGGGCAGGTCGGGCAGGATGGCCCCGCGCACCCCGGCGGCGGCCAGGGAGCGGGCCATGCGCCGGTGCCCCGCCCGGAAGACGATGTTGTAGTAGGTCATCACCGCCACGGGCACCGGCGTCTCCGCCCCGGCGATGCCGTCCAGCACGTCCTGGGGCACCGTGCCACGGGTCAGGGCCCGCAGTGCCGCCTCCTGAACCACCGGCCCGTCCATCATGGGGTCCGAGAACGGGATGCCGACCTCGACGGCGTCCGCGCCCGCCGCGACGACCGCGGCCAGCGACTGGGTCCAGTCGTCGGTCATGCCGCCCATCAGGTACGGGATCAGCAGCTTGCGGCCGTCCTCGCGACGGGCCCGCAGCTCCTTCTCGAGCTCAGGCACCGCGCGCCCGCCCGAGGATCTCGCGCACCTGGGCCACGTCCTTGTCCCCCCTGCCCGAGAGGGTGATCAGGACCGTCGAGCCGGCGGGCAAGGCCGGGCTGCCGGCGGTCCGCGCCACCCACGCCACCGCGTGCGCCGATTCGAGCGCGGGAATGATCCCCTCGGTGTGGCTCAGGAGGCGGAACGCCTCGAGCACCTCGGCGTCGTCGGCGGTCGAGTACTCGGCCCGGCCGATCGCCGCCAGGTGGGCGTGCTCGGGGCCGAGCCCCGGGTAGTCCAGCCCGGCCGAGATCGACTCGGCCTCGAGGATCTGCCCCACCTCGTCCTGGAGCAGGCGGGAGTGCATCCCGTGCAGCACCCCCGGGATGCCGTTGGTGATGGCGGCCCCCCCGGCCGCCTCCACGCCCACCAGCCGCGCCTCGGTGTCCACGAAGCCGGCGAAGGTCCCCGCCGCGTTGGATCCGCCGCCGACGCAGGCGACCACCACGTCGGGGTCGTTCCCGTCGAGCACGTCGCGACACTGCCCGCGCGCCTCCTCGCCCACCACGCTCTGCAGCTGGCGGACCATGTAGGGGAACGGGTGCGGCCCCATGACCGATCCGAGGCAGTAGTGCGTGGTGTCGACGGTCGCCACCCAATCCCGCATCGCCTCGTTGACCGCGTCCTTGAGCGTGCGGCTGCCCGACGTCACCGAACGCACCTCCGCGCCGAGCAGCTCCATGCGGAAGACGTTGAGCTCCTGCCGCTTCGTGTCGACCTCGCCCATGAAGACCGTGCACTCCAGGCCGAAGAGCGCCGCGGCGGTGGCCGAGGCCACGCCGTGCTGGCCCGCCCCCGTCTCGGCGATCATGCGCGCCTTGCCCATCCGCTTCGTGAGCAGCGCCTGACCCACGACGTTGTTGAGTTTGTGCGAGCCCGTGTGGGTGAGGTCCTCCCGCTTCAACAGGACCCGCACGCCCAGCCGCTCCGACAGGCGCGCGCACTCGGTGACGGGTGTCGGGCGGCCGCCGTAGTGGCGCAGCAGCGAGTCGAGCTCGGAGCGGAAGGCCGCGTCCGCCCAGGCGTCGTCGAACCACTTCTCGAGCTCGAGGCAGGCCGGCATCAACGACTCGGGGACGAAGCGGCCCCCGAACTCGCCGAACCTGCCGTCGGAGCCGGGCCGGGCCATCAGGCTGTCGCCGCTCATCCGTCCCTCCAGTCGTAGGGCTCCTCCGCCGCGGCGTCGACCGGGGCATCGCGCGTGGCCGTCTCGTCGTGGGCCCGCCGCGCGTTGACGACGAAGGCGCGCACGAGCAGGGGGTCCTTCCGCCCGGGCGCGGACTCGACGCCGGTGGACACGTCGACCCCGGCCGGCCGCAGGCTCGCCACCGCCTGGGCCACGTTGTCCGGGGTGAGGCCGCCCGACACGATGAGGCGGTGCGGGTCGGCCACCCCCTCGGCCAGCCTCCAGTCGAAGACCTGGCCCGACCCGGGGTTGTCGCCGTCGACGAGGAGGTAGTCCGCCCCGAACTCCTCGAAGCGGGCGATGGCCCGCTCCCCGGCCCGGAAGGCCTTGATCACCGTCGGTACCCGGGCCCGCACCCACTGGGTCTCCTCGGCCGTCTCCTGGCCGTGCAGCTGCGCCGCGCCCAGACCCGCCACGCGGAGCGCGTCGACGACCCGCTGGGGAGCCTCGTTGCGGAAGACGCCGACCGTGAGCACGTGCTCGGGCAACCGCTTGGCGATGTCGCCGGCGAGCTGCACGGAGACCTGGCGGGGCGAGGGGGCGAAGATGAATCCGACCGCCGAGGCGCCGAGGCTGACCGCCAGCAGCGCGTCGGCTTCCGACGTGACGCCGCAGATCTTGACGAAGAGGCCCTCGCTCATCGTGTCCCGACCGGGTGCCCGACCAGCTCCCGCAGCTGCGCCACCCGGTCATCGGCGCGGACCAGTGTCTCGCCGACGAGGATGGCGTCGTACCCCGCCTCGGCCAGCTTGCGGGCGTCGACGGCGTCCCTGATGCCCGACTCGGCCACGGCGGTCACGCCCGGAGGGATGCGCGCCGCCAGGGCGCGGGCACGCTCGCGGTCGACGCTGAAGGTCCGCAGGTCGCGCTGGTTCACCCCGACCAGCCGGGCGCCGACGCGCAGGGCTCGGTCGAGCTCCTCCTCGTCGTGCACCTCGACGAGGGCCGCCAGGCCGAGCTCACCGGCCAGGGCCGCGCACCCGCGCAGCTCGGCGTCGTCCAGCGCAGCGACGATGAGCAGCACCGCGTCAGCGCCCATCAGCCGCGCGTCGGCCACATCCGCCTCCTGCACGGTGAAGTCCTTGCGCAGGACGGGCAGGCCCGAGGCCTGCCGCGCCGCGGCCAGGTCCCCGGGCGACCCTCCGAAGTAGTCGGCGTCGGTCAGCACGGACAGGCAGGCGGCGCCCCCGGCGACGTACTCCTTGGCGACCAATTCGGGCTGGAGGCCGGGGTCGAGATCGCCCTTGGACGGGGAACGTCGCTTGATCTCGGCGACGCACGAGAGCCCGCCGCCCCGCAGCGCCCCGGCGAAGTCGCGGGCCGGTGGCATCGCCGCCGCCCGTTCGACCAGCTCTCCGAGCGGGCGGCCGTCCGCGGCGGCGCGGGCGCGATGGGAAGCCAGGATGTCCGCCAGGTAGGTGGGCATGACGCCTCAGCGTAGTGGCGCGCCCTTTCGCCCCCGGGCCACTCCCCTGCTCAGCGCAGGTTCCCGAGCACCCGCTCAGTCCGCACCGGCCCCCGCCACCGCCGCGGCGGGCGTGTGCGGCATGGCGTCGGCCACCATCCGCTCGTCGTCGGCGAGCAGCGCGTGGGCGAGCTCCTTGACCATCTCGATGATCTCGGGGTGCTCCTCGGGGTTCCACCCCTCGAGCAGCTCGGTCAGCCCGTTGCGCCGGGCCTCGGTCAGCTTGTCGAGCGCCGTCCTGCCCGCGGCCGTGAGGTGCAGGTCGCGCTGGTCGCCCCGGCCCCGCTCCTCGATCATGCCGGCCGAGACCAGGCCGTCGACGCCCGGCTTGATCAATTCGGGGTCGACCTTCAGCCGCTCGGCCACGTCGGAGACGCTCGCGGCCGGCTGGTCGGCCAACCGGTAGAGCAGCCAGCACGACCGAGGCGGCAGGTCGATACCGGCCCGCTGCGCCAGGGTGCGGTACAGCTCCGGCCGGTTCTCCCGGGCCGACACCCGTTCGAGCGCGAGCTGTATCTCCTGGAGCGACGAGCGGTGCTGCGGCGCCCCCTGCACCTCACCGACGTCGACGGTCTGCACGGTCTTGCGCAGCTCCACCTCGGGCAGCAGGAAGCTGAGCAGGAACGCCACGAACGAGATCGGCACGGCGACGAGGAACACGACCTGTACCGCGTGCGTCACCGCGTCGATGTACTTGCCGTAGAACAGGAGACCCTCGGCGGTCGACTTGAGCCTGTCGAGGATCTCGGGGTTGATCGTCTGCGGGTTGAACGACCGGAGGATGGATGCCGGGACCTTGGCCAGCGCCGGTGCGAGGGTGTGGGTGAAGACGATCGTGTAGATCGCCCCGAAGACCGCCGTGCCGAAGGATCCCCCGATCATGCGGAAGAACGTCGCGCTGCTGGTCGCCACCCCGAGGTCCTGGTAGGACACCGAGTTCTGCACCGCCACGACGAGGACCTGCATGGTCAGGCCCATGCCCACGCCGAAGACGAACATGTAGCAGGCGAGCACCCAGTTGTTGGTCGAGGCGTCGATGAGCGACAGCAGGTACGCCCCCACCGTCATCAACGCCATGCCGACGACCGGGAAGACCTTGTAGCGGCCCCAGCGGGTCACCAGCCGGCCCGAGATGACGGATGCGCCGAGCATCCCGAGCATGAGCGGGAGGATGCGCAGGCCCGAGACGGTCGGGCTGACGCCCTTGACGTTCTGCATGAACAGCGGGAGGAACGTCAGCGCGCCGAACATGGCGAACCCCATCACGAAGCCGATGGCGCTGGCGGCGTTGAAGACCCGCACCCGGAAGAGCTTCAGCGGGATCACGGGCTCCGCCGCCACCTTCTCGGCGTAGAGGAAGGCGCCGGCGAGCACGACACCGACGACGGCACAGGCGATGCTCGGCGCAGACGCCCACGCCCACGAGATCCCGCCCAGGCTGGCGAAGAGGATGAGCGCCGTCGCCGAGGCGGCCAGCAGCAGCGCTCCCGCGTAGTCGATGGCGTGGGCGACCCGGCGCAGGTGGCCGGGCAGCACGGCGCCGGTGACGAACAACGCCAGGATCCCGAGGGGCAGGTTGATGTAGAAGACCCAGCGCCACGACAGGTACGTCACGCACAGGCCGCCGATGAGCGGCCCGATCACGGTGGCGACGGCGAACATGGCGCCGAACAGGCCCATGTAGCGGCCGCGGTCGCGCGGCGACACGACGTCGCCGATGATCGTCTGGGCCCCGACCATCAGACCGCCGCCGCCCAGGCCCTGCAGGGCCCGGAAGGCGATCAGCTCGGTCATGGTGTGGCTGAAACCGGCCAGGGCCGAACCGACGACGAAGATGACGATCGAGGCCTGGAAGAAGGTCTTGCGCCCGTACTGGTCGCCCAACTTCCCCCACAGCGGCGTGGACACCGTCGACGCCAGCAGGTAGGCGGTCACCACCCAGGCCAGGTGCGACCCCCCGTGCAGGTCCCCCACGATGGTGGGCAACGCGGTCGAGACGATGGTCTGGTCGAGGGCGGCGAGGAGCATGCCCAGCAGCAGGGCACCGAGGATCAGCCACAGCCGGCGCTTGGTGATCTTCTCGGCCACGGGCGGTGCTGCGGTGACGCTCACACCCACCTCCCCACCTCGGCCACGATCGGCTCAGAGTAGGAACGTCCTGGTCCAAATGCAACCATGGCGGCCCGCCGCCCCCTGGCGCCGGACCGGTCCCGGCGGGAGCGGCCCACCGCATCTCGACCCGCGGCAACCCGCGCTACGGTCCCCGCGGCGGATGCCGCCCGTCGCACCGCGACGGGCACGGAATCGGACGGAAGAAGGTCAAGAACCATGCGTACTCGCCTCACCGAGCTCCTCGGGGTGGAGCACCCCGTCATGCTGGCCGGCATGGGGGGCGTGTCCTACTCGGCACTGGCGGCAGCCGTCTCGGCGGCCGGTGGCTTCGGGTGCCTCGGCGCGTCCACCATGGGCGACGAGAAGATGGCGGAGGAGATCGCCGCCGTGCGCCACGCCACCGACAAGCCCTTCGGGGTCGATCTCCTCACGGCCATGCCGGGCGGCCTGACCGAGCAGGTCGAGGTCATCATCGAGGGCGGCGCGTCGGCCTTCGTGGCCGGGCTGGGCGTGCCGACGGAGGTGGTCGACCTCTGCCACCGCCACGGCGTGCTCGTGGTCAGCATGTGCGGGAAGGTCGAGCACGCGGTGCGGGCCGTCGAGGCCGGCTGTGACCTCGTGGTCGCGCAGGGCACAGAGGCGGGAGGGCACACGGGCCAGGTGGCATCCCTGCCCCTCGTGCCCCAGGTCGTCGATGCGGTCGGCGCCCGGGTACCGGTGGCCGCTGCCGGCGGCATCTTCGACGGCCGCGGCCTGGCCGCCGCGCTTGCGCTCGGCGCGGACGGCATCTGGGTGGGCACCCGCTTCATCGCGACGCCCGAGGCCCGGGGCGTGCTCGGGTACAAGGAGACGCTGCTGGCCAGCCGGGAGGATCAGACGACGGTGAGTCGCGCCTACTCGGGCAAGACGATGCGCGTGGTGCGCAACGAGTACACCGACTACTACGACGCCCACCCCGACGAGCTGAAGAAATTCCCCGAGCAGCTGGGCGTCTCCTACGGAAACGGGACGATGCATCTCGGGGGCGACTCCTTCACCGACGGCGTCGACGTCGACAAGGAGTGCTACCCGGCCGGGCAGGGTGTCGGCGCGATCTCCGAGCTCGTGCCGGCGGGCGACCTGGTGCGCCGGTTCGTCGCCGAAGCCGAGGAGGTCCTCGACCGCCTCGCCCGCCTGCACCAGACGAGCGGGCACGGGAGCTGAAGATAGTTTTCGGGATGACTTGGAATATTCTGATATATCGTTAGTGTTACACTGAGTGGCAGAACGAGTCCCGGTGGGACCGAAGACGAAGAACGAGGAGTCATCCCATGGCACACCAACACGAACACGACCAGGCCCATGACCACGAGCACGGCCACCCGCACGAACACGACCATCAATTCCGCCCGTTCGCCGGGCGCGGCATGCGGGGCCCCCGCGGCCGGTGGGGTGGCGAGCGAGGCGGCTGGGGCGGTGGCCGGAGGATGCCCCGGGGCGCCATCCGGACTGCGATCCTGGTCGCCCTGCGCGACGAGCCCGCTCACGGGTACGAGGTCATGCGCCGGCTCGAGGAGCTGAGCGGCGGGTTGTGGCGCCCGAGCCCCGGTTCGGTCTACCCGCACCTGCAGATGCTCGAGGACGAGGGCCTGGTGCAGTCGGCCGATGTCGAGGGCAGCCGCACCTACACGCTCACCGATACGGGGCGGGCCGAAGCCGAGAAGGCATCCCTCCCCTGGCAGGCGGCCGACGAGTCGGACGACGAGGTCCGGGCGCTGCGCCTCGGCGTGGGCCAGCTCATGAGCGCCGCCAAGCAATTGGCGGGTGACGGCGAGAAGTCCCAGATCGAGCGCGGCATCGCGGTGATCCAGAAGGCCCGCAAGGAGCTGTACCAGATCCTGGCCGAGGACTGACGGCCCGCCGGCAGGCCGGTACTGTGCAAGCGAGGCCATGACCATGACCACGACCACCGCACCGTCGAGCGACGCCGCGTCCCCCGGGCGCGGCGTGCCGATCATCGAGACGGTGGGTCTGACCAAGACCTACCAGGGCACGGACTTCCGCGCCGTCGACGAGCTGAACCTGCAAGTCGGGACCGGGGAGGTCTTCGGCCTCCTCGGTCCCAACGGTGCCGGCAAGACCACCACGGTCGGGGTACTCACCACGAGGGTCATCCCCTCCGCCGGGCAGGCCTTCGTCGGAGCCATCGACGTCGTGAAGCACCCGACACTGGTCAAGCAGTTGATCGGCGTCGTGTCCCAGCAGAACACCCTGGACCGCCAGCTCACGCCCTGGGAGAACCTCTACTTCCACGGCCGACTGTTCGGCATGGCGCCACGCGAGTGCCGCCAGACAGCGGACGAGCTGCTCGAGCGGTTCCAGCTGACCCGGTTCGCCAAGGCGTCGGTCTACGCCCTCTCGGGCGGGATGGCGCAGCGCCTCATGGTGGCCCGCGCCATCTTCCACCGTCCGGCCGTGCTCTTCCTCGACGAGCCCACCGCGGGACTCGACCCTCAGGGCCGCCTGGCGCTGTGGGAGCTGCTGGGCGGCCTCAACGCCGAGGGCCAGACAATCCTGCTCACGACGCACTACATGGAGGAAGCCGACAAGCTGTGCGACCGCCTCGCCATCATGGACCACGGCAAGATCCTCGCCCTCGACACGCCGGCGGAGCTGAAGCGAAGCGTCGGTGCCGACACCATCGTGACCGTGAAGGCCGCCGGGGACACCCAGCAGCTGGCCGACGCGTTCAGCGAGCGCCTCGAGGGCCTCACCCGCACCCGTCAGATCCCTGACGGCGTCGAATTGCAGATCCACGGCTCGGATCGACTCGTCCCGCGCATCGTGGAGGCCGCGGAGGCCGCCGGCTTCTCGCTGGCGGACCTCTCCGTGACCGAGCCCACGCTCGAGACGGTCTTCATCGGGTTGACCGGAAAGGACCTGCGCGACTGATGGCAGCCACCACGTCCCCGTCCGTCGCCGTGCACACCTTCGGGGGGCCCGGCTCGCACAATGTCGAGCTGAAGCCGACCCGCTCGGCAGCCGCGGCCAGCTGGACGTCGCTGCACGCGCTGATCCTGCGTGACCTCGTCGTGCTCTGGAAGCACAAGTTCGAGTTCACGGTGCGAACCCTGGTGCAGCCCTTCCTGCTCTGCTTCGTGTTCCTCTACGTGTTCCCCAAGATCGGCCAGGGCATCGGCGCAGCCAGCGGCGTCCCGGGCGCGGAGTCGGCGTTCGCCACCGTCCTCGTGCCCGGCGTGGTCGGGCTGTCGATCATGTTCCAGGGCATTCAGGCCGTGGCGATGCCGCTGGCCCAGGAGTTCGGCTTCACGCGCGAGATCGAGGACCGGGTGCAGGCCCCGTGCCCCATCTGGCTGGTGGCGATCTCCAAGGTCATCTCCGGTGCTGCCCAGGGACTCATCTCGGCGGCGATCGTGCTCCCCATCGCGTCCGTGGTGCACGCGGCGGGCGTGGAGGCCCAGATCAACCTCCACTGGCTGCTCATCGTCACCCTGGTCCCGCTTTCGTGCGTGTGCATGGCATCCCTCGGACTGTTGCTGGGGACGTCGTTCGAGCCGCGCAACCTGGGCCTCATGTTCGGGTTCATCGTGCTGCCCATCACCTTCCTGGGCGGCACCTACTACCAGTGGACGCGGCTGGCACCAGTCAAGATCGGCCCCGTCCACTGGCTGCAGATCATCGTGCTGATCAACCCGCTCATCTACATCAACGACGGGATGCGAGCCGCGTTCACGAACGCCGCCCACATGCACCTGTACGTGGTCTACCCGGCCATCATCGCCTTCAGCCTCATCTTCCTGGCCCTCGGGCTGCGGAACTTCCGCCACAAGGTGCTGGCCTGACCGGCTGAGCGCCCGCTCCGCAAAAGCACCTTCCACCTGGACTTTCGGTCCGGGGAAAACCCGGGGAAATTACATGTGCCAAATGCGACTCACCTGAGGCACACGTGGGTAGGGTGAACCGCAACTGCAGCCGGCCGTGCACCCGCTTCGGGTGGGGTGGCGAAGGGACGGATCCCATGGAAAAGAGCGGTAGGGCAGAGCCGTCCGACCTTTTGGATGCCTACGCCCGGGTTCGGTCCACCACCGAGCGCCTGGCCTCCGTCCTCAGCGCCGAGGACCAGACCGTGCAGACCATGCCCGACGTCAGCCCGACGAAGTGGCACCGGGCCCACGTCACGTGGTTCTTCGAGACGTTCGTCCTCGGCGAGTACGACAGCGGGTACGCCGCGTTCGACGATGCCTACGCGTACATCTTCAACTCGTACTACGAGGCCGTGGGTGCCCGCCATCCGCGCCCGGAGCGAGGGCTTCTGTCGCGACCCGGCATCGAGGAGATCGCGCGCTATCGCGCCCATGTCGACGCAGCCATGGAGGCGCTCCTGCGGGACCCCGGCGAGCCCGGCCTCACGGAGCTGATCACCCTGGGCCTCCATCATGAACAGCAGCACCAGGAGCTGCTGTTGATGGACATCAAGCACGTGCTGTCGCGCAACCCACTCCACCCCGCCTATCTGCCGGGCTCGCCCACCCCCGCCGGCGTCGCACCACCCAAGGCGGGCTGGATCGAGCATGCCGGCGGGTCCGTCGAGATCGGGCACCGGGGCACGGGCTTCGGCTTCGACAACGAGTTCCCCGTGCACACGGTGCACCTCACGCCCTTCGCCCTGGCCGACCGGCCGGTCACCTGCGGCGAATGGCTCTCCTTCATGGAGGACGACGGGTACAGCCGGCCCGAATTCTGGCTCTCCGACGGCTGGGCCGTCGTCGACACGCAGCACTGGGAGGCTCCCCTCTACTGGTCGCGGGACCCCGACGATCCCGACCGCTGGCTCCAGTTCACGCTGTCCGGCCTGCGGCCGGTCGACCCCGACGAGCCCGTCTGCCATGTCAGCTACTACGAGGCGGACGCGTTCGCGCACTGGACGGGGATGCGGCTGCCCACCGAATCCGAGTGGGAGACGATCGCCGCATCGGACGGTGAGGGCGACAACTTCCTGCCCGAGGACGCCCTCTCGCGCGGGGCGCCCCATCCGAAGCCCGCCGTCTCCTCGAACGCCATGTTCGGCGACACCTGGGAATGGACCTCGAGCGCGTACTGCCCGTACCCGGGTTTCCGCGCCGCGCCCGGCGCGGTCGGCGAGTACAACGGCAAGTTCATGGTCAGCCAATACGTGCTCCGCGGCGGGTGCTGTGCCACGCCGGGCGGGCACGTCCGCACCACGTACCGCAACTTCTTCCCGCCCGGCGCCCGCTGGATGTTCGGCGGGGTGCGACTGGCGCGGGACCCCTGAGCCGTGGCGTACACCATCGACGTGCACCTCTCCCCTGAGGAGGTGCGGAGGCAGATGCGGACCGACGCCCTGCAGGGGCTGCAAGGCGACGAGAAGTCCATCCCGCCGGTCTGGTTCTACGACGAACGCGGCAGCCGCCTCTTCGAGGAGATCACCCAGCTTCCCGAGTACTACCCCACCAGGGCGGAGCGGGCGCTGCTCGAGGCACACGCCCCCGCCATCGCCGGGTTGTCGAAGGCGGACACGCTCGTCGAGCTCGGCGCCGGGGCGTGCGACAAGACGCGCGTGCTGCTCACCGCCCTCGACGACACCGGTCAGCTGTCGCGCTACGTCCCCTTCGACGTCAGCGACGAGTTTCTCCGGAGTGCGGCAACGACCCTGTCCCAGGAGTACGACTCGCTGGACATCCACCTGGTCATCGGCGACTTCCACCAGCATCTGGCCGAGATCCCCTCCGAGGGCCGGCGGATGGTCGCCTTCCTCGGCGGGACGATCGGCAACCTGGACCCGGCACAACGGGCCCGATTCCTGTTCGACCTCAACTGCACGATGTCGAGCGAGGACTCGCTGCTCCTCGGGACGGACCTGGTCAAGGACCCGGGCCGCCTGGTGGCGGCCTACGACGACTCGGCGGGCGTCACCGCCGACTTCAACCGCAACGTGCTCCGTGTCCTCAACGAGCAGCTGGGTGGCGACTTCGATCCCGACAATTTCCGGCACGTGGCGCTCTGGAACGAGGAGCGGCAGTGGATCGAGATGCGGCTGCGCGCCGAGGGGGCGGCGGAGGTCTCCCTGGCCGGCGCCGGCATCACGGTCCGCTTCAACGAGGGAGAGGACCTGCTCACCGAGATCAGTGCCAAGTTCACTCCCGCCAGGGTCGAACGCGAGCTCTCCGAGGCCGGTTTCGTCGTCGAGGAGATGTGGGGGGCGCAGGACGGGGAGTTCCTGCTCACCCTCGCCCACCCCTACTGCTGAGGGTGGGACCCTCTCAGCCGACGCGCTCCGGCGTGTCCGCCGCGATCACCGCCGACGCGTCAGGGGCCTCGGCCTCGCCCACCGACCGCCGCCGGCGCACGAGCCACACGCCGAGAAGGACGACCAAGAAACCGGAGGCGCCGAGGCTGAGGATGCTCGCCAGCAGCAGGTGCCGCGGCTCGTAGTGGAACATGACGAGGTCGTGTCCGGGCGGGATGTGGACCTCCTGGACCAGGTCGACCGAATTGAGCGGGATGCTGTGCGCCTTGCCCCCGTTGACGGAGACGGAGCCCCTCCATCCCGAGTCCCAGGCGACGGAGCGGAGGACCGTCGCCGCGGTCGGCGCGTCGACGCGGATCTCCTCGGACTTCGTCGTGCTCGAGATGACCTCGACCGGCAGTTGCCGGCCCCCGGCCGTGGTGGCCGAGATCGGCGTGGGTGGTTTGCGCAGGGTGAACACCGCGTAGCCCTGCGACAAGCCGGCCAGGTTCCACGGTCCGGGCACGATCGTCCCGGAGAGCGCGCCGCCGAGTTCGTAGGGGCGGCCGGCCACGGTCACGATCCCCACGTACGGCGGGAGGGAGCCGGCGTCGACACGGACCGATGCGCCGACCGCACTGCCTCCTGGGAGCCGTCCCGTCACGCTCTGCGACCCCTCGGCCACGGGCACCGGGTCGCCCCAGTGGGTCTGCCCGTCCGCGCCCAGCGCGCCGAAGCGTACGACGGTGCCCGGTCCTGCCGCATGCGTCAGGAGCAGGGTGACCGAGTCGGGCTGGAGCGACTCCCCGAAGAACCACGAGGCGGTCTGTCCCGTGCGCAGGGTGGGCCGGGGCGCGGGGTAGAAGGGGTACGCGGTCTCGTTGTAGTCAGCCCCGTACCCCCGGGGGAGGACGGCGTCGGCACCGATGCCCTCGGACAACTGGCGGATGTCGCCCACGGAGGTGGGCGTGGACTGGAGCGGTACGAGGAAGTACTCGGGCAGGGTGACGACCTCGCGGAGGTCGAGCCGGTCCAAGGTGCCTGACGCCAGCTGGCCGATGTCGAGGTCGTCCTGCTCGTGGGTGTGGGTGACCGACTCGTAGTTGCCGTTGACGATGGACGCGTAGCCGGAGACCGACGGCAGCCCGGCGACGATGTTGAGGTCCGGCACACCCTGAGGGCTGTCGGGCCAGCTGTCGTAGGTCTGGGGGTCGTAGTTGACCATGCGCGCCCCGGGCGCCAGGTGGGCCGCCATCAGCTGCTGGACCGGCGTCGTCCCGCTGACGAGGTCGTTGGGGGGTACCTGGGTGAGCTGGCTCGTCCCGGCCATCACCCCGAGGTCGATCGCCACGAAGACCGCGGCCAGCTGCACCCAGTGGAGCCGCCGGATGTAGGGCCGGATCCACACGACGGCGGCCGCGCCGGCACAGAAGGCCAGGGCGATGATGCTCGCCTCGCGGACGGTCACGGTGACCTCAGGGCTGGCCGACACGCCGGCGAACACACGGACGAGGGAGCCGGTGGCCACCTGGGCCCAGATGGAGAGGGCGGCCACGATGCCGAACGGCACCAGGGCCATGATCCGGTCGTAGCGGTTCAGTGGGCTCTTCGGCCGCGGTGTGTCCGTGCGGTCGATCCAGCCTGCGAACAGGACGCAGACCGCGGTGGCCACGGTCACCATGTTGCGGCTCTGCAGGCGTTGATGGCCGTAGAGCGGCAGGGCGTTGAACAGATGCTCCAGCGGCGTGTTGGAGCCGAGGGCGAGCAGGAGGCCGAACAGCCCGACGACGTACCACGTGAGCCTGTCGCGCGCGCCAATCCGGCTCGGCCACCCCGGTCGGAGCAGGGTCACCAGCGCGATCAGGGGCAGGATCCCGAGGTAGATGCCGACCTCGGGCAGGTTGTACTGACTGAAGAACTGCGCCTCGCCGAGATGCCCGTACCCGCCGTCGAGGTAGGGGACCAGCGCGAAGATGCCGAACGGCCCGGGGTAGCTCCCCGCGGCGGCGATCACGCCGCTCCCCCGCTGCGAGCTGCGGATCGCTTCGAGCCCCGGCAACCATTGGATGGCGGCCAGCGACAGGGCCAGCACCGCCCCGGCGGCGCATCTCGAGAGCACTCGCCACCAGCGTTCTCTGCTCAGGCCGGCCGACATGACGGCGAAGGCGACGATCAGGAGCGCCTCGTCGAGCATGGCCTCGGGCGCGCCCGCGAGGATGACCGTCGCGAAGGCGATGCCGAGAAGGACCGACCAGCGCCACCGACCGTCACGGACGATGTGCAGCACGGCCAGGAGCATCCAGGGGATGGCCACGAAGCCCTCGCTCATGTCCACGTGGTTGACCTGGCTCAGGACAGGCCCGGCGAACGCGAACGTGGCCGCGCCGAGGAGGCATGCCACCCTGGAGAGAGCCAGCGCGCGCAGGAAGACGTACATCCCGACGCCGATCGCGGAGTACACGATGACCTCGGTGGCGATCCAGGCCGCCCGGTCCGGCATGACGGCGAACAATCCCGTGAGGGGGTAGAACGCCCCCGCGTTGAAATCGGCCATCAGCGGCGTGCCGCTGAAGATGTACTGATTCCAGAAGGGCAGCTGCCCGTGCCGCAGCATAGAGCCGACCAGGACGCGCAGCGGGTAGTTCTGCTGCAGGTTGTCGCCCGTGATGAGCAGGTGCCCGCCGAGGAGATCCGGCAGCACGAAGGCGGCCGTCGGGATGGCGACCAGCACGACGTAGGGCCACAGCGGTCCGCTGAGTGCTCGGAGTCGGTTCACTGGCGAAGGGAAGCCTTCCGGGAGTTCGGGTGCCTGCGCCCTGGTGGAGGGATCGGCGTGGGCGGGCCCAAGCGGCGAAAGCTAGCCCGTTGCCCTGGGAACACACTCAAAGGCTCAGTGGGGGTGCTCCGATGGGGAGTCGTCGCTGTGCGGCCTCTCGGTGCGGGTGATGCTGCTCGACGTGGAGCGCCACAGTACCTTCGGCTGCAGGGCCGACCGCTCGAGCCGGCCGATGTGCGCGCGTGCGATGGACAGGAGGTCGGCCAGCAGCTCGTCCCCGAGCAGGAAGGGCAGCAGACCCAGGTCGAGGAGCTTGGTGTGTGCCGCCCGGTAGTAGTGCTCCTCGAGCTCGACCCGCGGGTCGTCGAGGTGCACGATCTCGGCCCCGCCGACCGCGTGGGAGACCTTCTGCGCCAGCTCGAGCACCGAGAACGACTCCGTGAACTGGTTGAAGACGCGGAATTCCCCGGCGTTGGCCGGAGTCCGGATCGCGAGCTCCACGCAGGCGAGCGTGTCGCGGATGTCGAGGAACCCGCGCGTCTGGCCGCCCTTGCCGTACACGGTGAGGGGCTCTCCGGCCGCCGCCTGGATCACGAACCGGTTCAACACCGTGCCGAAGACAGCGTCGTAGTCGAAGCGGGTCGCCAGGTCCGCGTGCAGGGTGGTCTCGGGCGTCGACTGCCCGTACACCACTCCCTGGTTGAGATCGGTGGATCGGAGGCCCCAGGCCCGGCAGCAGAACGCGATGTTGTGGCTGTCGTGGACCTTGGAGAGGTGGTAGAAGCTCCCCGGCTGCTTGGGGAAGGGCAGGACGTCGGTGCGCCCACGGTGGGTGATCTCGATGTAGCCCTCTTCGATGTCGATGTTGGGCGTGCCGTACTCCCCCATCGTGCCGAGCTTGACGAGGTGGATCGACGGGTCGACCTCGGCGATGGCATAGAGCAGGTTCAACGTGCCCACGACGTTGTTGACCTGGGTGTAGACCGCATGCTTGCGGTCGACCATGGAGTAGGGAGCGCTGCGTTGCTCGGCGAAGTGGACGATGGCGTCGGGCCGGAAGCTGCCCACCATGTCGTAGACGAACTCGTCCTCGGTCAGGTCTCCGATGAACACGTCGAGGCGCTTGCCCGAGACCTCCTCCCAGCGCTCGACACGCCGGTGCAGCGAGGCGATCGGGACCAGGGAGTCGACTCCCATTTCCAGGTCGTAGCCCCGGCGGGCGAAGTTGTCCGCGACCCCCACGTCGTAGCCGGCCCTGGAAAGATGCAGCGCAGTCGGCCAGCCCAGATACCCGTCACCCCCGAGAACCAGAACTCGCACCTGACACCTTCCGTTTCCGTGACAGCCGGATTTCACATCCGTGACAGGAAGAGTTTCCCCTTGTAGCCTGGGACAGTCCTGAGAATCCCGTCAGGGAAGGTTTCGGGCCCAAATTGCGCCACAGGTATGACAGAATCACTGCAGTTTCATGAAGTTTTTGGCACCCGCGGCACCCGCCCCGGGAGCTCAGGTAAGGAAGCCCCGATAGACCTCGTGCCCCCGAGCGCAGCCACCGACGCCACGACACCCTCCGAGACCACCGGCACCGACGCGCCCGTGCAACCGATGGTTCGGCTCTCGATGGCGCGCACCGCCGTCCTCGGGCTCGTCGGCACGACCGCGATCGTCGTCGGTTCGGTGCTCGGTGGCCAGTCCTTCGAGACCCACCTCCCCGGTGCGTGGTTCTTCGGCATGCCCGGTGGTCTCTTCGGGTCGCAGGGCACGAACGATGCGTTGCCTCCCGTCGCCTCGCTGGCGCTTGTCTTCGGCGGCCTCATCCTGCTCACCCGCGTCTGGGTCGGGTTCCTGGGCCACCTGAAGCGGCACAACGGCTTGCCCGTGAAGCGCGTCGTGCTGGTCGTCATGATCTGGGCCGTGCCGCTGTTGCTGGCGCCGCCGCTGTTCAGCCGCGACGTCTACACCTACGCCGCACAGGGCGAGATGGTCAGCCACCACATCAACCCGTACTCCTACGGGCCCAACGTGCTCGGCGCCACGCCGTTCAATCAGCTGGCCGACTCGGTGTGGTCGGGCACCGAGTCACCGTACGGCCCGACCTTTCTCACGGTCGACGGGGCCCTCGACCAGGCCTCCGGCCACCAGATACTGGCTGACCTCGTGCTTCTCCGCCTTCTCGAGGTCGCGGGGATCGCCCTGATGGTCGCCGCAACGCCGACGCTGGCCCGCTCGCTCAAGCGCGATCCTGCGCACGCCGTGCTGCTGGGGGCGGGATCGCCGCTCGTCCTCTTGTCATTGCTCGCCGGAGACCACAACGACGCCCTGATGGTGGGGCTTCTGGTCGCGGGCCTGGCCGTGGCGAAACGCTTCGGCACCGTTCCCGGTGTGATTCTGTGCGCGCTCGCGGCGGGAGTGAAGTCCCCTGCCGCGCTTGGCGTGCTCTTCTTGGGCTGGGTCTGGGCCGGCCCTGCCGCGTCCACGCGCCGTCGCATCGCCCACACCGCCCTCGCCGGGGTGATCGCCCTGGCCACCATGGAGGTGATGGCGCTCGCGTCGGGGACGGGGTGGGGTTGGGTGCGCACGACCTCCACCGCGGACGCGTCGTTCACCGGGGTCACACCAGTCAACGTGCTGGCGCGCGGGGTCTCCATCTTCAGCCACGTGCTGCAAATGCCGGTCTCGACCATGGACGCGCGGCCCGTCTTCATGGTGCTCGGATTGCTGATCGCCGTCTACGTCGGGTACCGGCTCCTCCTGCGCTCCCCCCGGGACGGCGTGGTCCTCTGCCTCGGCCTCACGTTGCTGGTGCTCGCGTTGTTGGGGCCGATCGTCTGGTCCTGGTACGTGACGTGGGGGGTGGTCGTGCTGGCTCCCGCCGCCTACGGACGTCTCCGGACGGCCCTCATCGCGATCAGCACGTTCTGGGCCTTCGCCGGGCTGACGACGGTGCACAACATCTACGAGCGGATGATCCACACCTTCTTCGTGCCCGACCTGCTCCTCGTGGCCATGCTCCTGGCGATCGCCATCATGCCGCTCGGGCAGTTCTCCCGGGCACGAGGTCAGGCACGGCTGCCCCACCTCTCCTCGGGTGACGACGACGGCACGCAGCGCGGCCCCCGGCTCGGGGGTGGCGTGCTGGCCGGCGCGGGCCCCGCCGCGGCGACCTGAGCCCGGTCGCCGCGCACTACGCCGGGGCGCCACCGTTGGCGGCGACCGCCTCCGTCCAGGCCTCGATCATGGGACCGAAGCTGGCCGGGTTGTACGCGTCCTCCTCGTAGGAGAAGTGCATGTCGCCGGCGTAGTGGAGGACGGTGATGTTGTGGGCCTGATGCACCGACCCGTCCCCCGGGTCCTGCATCCGGTTCTCAATCCGGCAGATCCACCAGCCCCGCTCCTCGTCGCACACGCACCACGAATGCGGGAACGAGTTCATGGCGCGGTTCGGCCACTCCGCCATGAGGGGTGCGATCCACTCGTAAATCTCGTCGGGTCCGTGGAAGGTGCCGAACGTGTGCTCGAGGTAGACCGCGTCGTCGGTGAAGAGGTCCGCCCAGTCGCGCCATTCCCCGCTCGAGGCGCACCGGGCGGCCGTCTCCATGTAGTGCTGGTGCGCGCGCTCCAGTTCCTCTCTGCTCCATGGCTTGCTCACGATTTCAGTATCCATTCGCTCATGGTGACACTGCGCAAGGTGCTCAGGTCGGTGAAGGCGGTGATCTCGTCGATCATCTGCGCCACGTGCTCGTTCATGCGCTGCGGGTCGCCGTCCGCGCAGTAGAACAGCATCGGATCGGTCACGTGCTCCAGGGACGGCCACGCCTCCTCCACGATGCCCCTGATCGGTGGCGCGCCGTCGGTCACCGCCCGGAACACGGCGTTGCGGACGTAGCGGCAGCGTGGCTGGATCGCCTCGGTGATGGGCGAGATCCGCGTGTGCCACCTGGTCATCCACTCGTCGAAGCTCAGGTCGGGGTGCTGCCGCAGGAGGGCGACGGTCAGGACCCCGGGTGACCGTCCGCCATCGGGCCAGTCGCGTGCCGCCGACCACTGGTTCGCCCCGTAGTCGCGGTAGAGGGACTCGACGACCTCGTACCCGGCCACGTGCTCCGCAGCGCCGGCGAGCACCTTCTCGAAGGGATAGCGGTAGTCGACGGCGTCGATCCAGAGGGACACGAGCGCATGCAGCGGGGTCTCGCCCTCCGGCGTGGGCACCGGGGCCGGAATGTCGCTCTCCGGGTCCCACGCGTCGATGGTGAGGCGCAAGGGGTCGAGGGAAAGGAGCTCCCGCGCCACCGGGCCGAGCACGGTGTCCGCGACCTCGGCCCGTGTGGCCCCTGGTTCCAACCAGACCAGGTACATCAGCTTCTCCATCGTCCCTCCCTCTTCACCAGGTGAGCCCCAGCGCTTCCCGCATGGTGGCCTCGAACTCCGCGTCACCGAGAGTGCGGCGTAGCTGGAGCACCAGTGCGGCATCCTTGCCGACCTCGACGCGCAGCGGGGTGGACGGATCCTCGAGGGCGTCGGCCACGGCGTTCGCCACCACCTCGGGTCCGGGTCTGCCCTCCGGCCCTGTCAGCGTCGCCACCGTGGCGCCCCATTGGGCGTGGAGATCGGCGTAGATCGCAGGGCCCGCGTGGTCGTCGGCGTGCTTCATCCCCGGAGCGATGTAACCGGGCTCGACGATGACGACTCTGATCCCGAAGTGCCCGACCTCGAAGTGCAGCGTCTCGGACAGTGCTTCGAGCGCATGCTTCGAGGCGGCGTACGCGCCCTCGAGCGGCGTGCCGATCTTGCCCTGGACCGAGCTGACGTTGACCAGCACCCCGCTGCCGCGCTCGCGCCACGACGGCACCACGGCCTGGGCCACGCGCAGGGGTCCGATCGTATTGACCTCGAGCACCCGGGTGAAGGAGTCGAGAGGGTACGTCTCGAGCGGGCCGTAGCCGGTCAGGCCCGCGTTGTTGACCACGGCGTCCAGCTCGCCCGCCCTCGACAGCGCCGAGCAGACCGACTCGGCATCGCTGACATCGAGCGGCAGGGCCTCGACGGCGGGGAGGCCGGCCAGCAGGGCGACGTCACGGGCGGTCGCCACGACCTCGTGTCCCCGCGCGGCCAGCACCTCCACGGTGGCCCGGCCGATGGCCCGCGCCGCGCCGGTGACCAGCACCCGCACGGCTCAAGACCCACCCTGGGGCGAGAGACCGGCCAGCTCCTCGCTCACCTGCCACAGACGCCGGGCCGCGTCGGGGTCCTGCGCCCAGCGCTTGGGTTCCTCGGGCCGGCACTTGACGAAGTACTTCCCGCTGACGCCAGCCACGTCGGGCGAGGACGCCAGGTAGATGGACGTGCGGGCCCCTTTGGCCGGGGACAGGAAGAAGGGGCTGCTGATCTTGATGCCGAACGCCAGCAGCCCCCGTGCATCGCCGTCGGCGCCGTAGCCGGTGCGCACGGTTCCGGGATGCAGCGAGTTCGCGGTGACGCCGCTCCCCTCCAGTCGCCGGGCCAGCTCGAGCGTGAAGAGGATGTTGGCCAGCTTCGACTGCCCGTAGACGCGCATGCCCGCATAGTGCCGCACCGACTGGAGGTCGTCGAAGGGGATCCCCTTGCGGGCGCTGGCGTGCGCTATCGAGGCCACGTTGACGATACGCGAGGGTGCCGACTCCGTGATCCGGGCCAGCAGGAGGTTGGTGAGCAGGAAGGGGCCGAGGTGGTTCGTGGCGAAGGTCGCCTCCAGCCCGTCGACCGTCTCGGCCCGCTCGCTCAGCACGGCGCCCGCGTTGTTGACGAGCACGTCCAGCCTCGGGGCGGTCTCGAGGATCTCTGCCGCCCCGCGCCGGACCGACGAGAGGTCCGCCAGATCGAAGACGACGAGCTGGAGCTGCCCCTCACCGCCGAGACGTTGCGCCAGCGCCGCGACGGCAGCGCGACCCTTGTCGGCGTTGCGGGCCGTCACCAGGACCCGGGCCCCCATCGCGGCCAGCGCCGCCGCTGTCTCGAAGCCGATGCCGGAATTGCCACCCGTGACGACGACCGTCTTCCCCTGCATGTCGGGCACCGCGCGCAGCCTCCTCGTGACGGGCAGGCGTCAGCATTCCACACCCGCGCGCGCCGGCACTCACCGCCAGGTGTCGCGCGCCTCGACCAGTCCCCGCTCCGGGTGCAGGAAGCTGCCGCTCAACGTCCGCTCCGCGGTGCGCATCTGCCACTGCAGCAGCTCCTGCGTGGCCTCCCATGCCGCCGCGCTGACCGCCTCGCCGCCGTCCGCCAGCAGGTTGCGCGTCTGCCCGGGGTCGGACTGCAGGTCGAACAGCAGCGGCGGCAGGACGTTCGACGCTGCGCCGAACTGCACGTACTTGTGGCGCGGTCCCCGCGAGACCGCCAGAGCGCAGTGGCTCATCGGGATGCCGAACATGGTCTCGGCCTGCGGGTTGGCCGGGTCCGAGAAGCTCCATTCGAAGTGCGCCGTGTCGCGCCAGTGCTCGGGAGCCTGCTCGCCCCGCACGAAGGGGGCCAGCGACCAGCCGTCGGCCTGCAGCGGCACCTCCGCACCGAGGAACTCACAGATAGTGGGCAGCAGGTCGACCGACTCGGTCACCGCCCGCTGCACCGAGCCCCGGCCGAGGTCGGCCTCCGGGCGGGGGTCCACGACGATCAGCGGGACGTGATAGCTCTCGTCCCAGTACCCCAGCTTCTCCAGGAGCCAATGGTCACCGCCCATCTCTCCGTGGTCGCTGGTGAGGACGACGAGGGTGGACTCGGCCAACCCGCTCGCACGCAGGTACTCGAAGAGCGGGGCGAGCCCGTCGTCGACTTCGCGCTGGGCGCCGTAGTAGGTGGCGCGGACCTGTCGGCGCTCCCGCTCGTCGCGCGGCGCTCCGACCCCGGGGATCCTCATGGCGAGCGCTGCCAGAGGATGGATGCCGGACTCCTCCTCGGGCGTGGGGCACCCGGCGAAGGGCCCGATCGCGTCGGCCGGGTACAGATCGTGGTAGCCCAGCGGGTTGCGTCGCGGCGGATGGGGCCGGATGAAGGAGGCGTGGAGAAAGAACGGCCGGTCGCCGTTGCGCTCCAACCAGTCGACGACCTCCTGGCGCACGAACGTCGTCTGCGACAGCTCGACCGGGAAGCGCGTGGGCGCCCAGGTCGACCCGTGCGCCTCCGCGCCGGGAAACCCCTCGATGGGCTGGTAGAGATCGTGGGGGTTGGCCGGCACGTCGACGCCCTGGGCCCCCAGCCATCGTCCCCATGCCGGGCTCCCCTGCTCCCAGGGGTCCTCGAGCAGGACCCGGAACCCCGGCAGGATCCCCTCGTAGCTGAAGAGCCTCGGATCCCTCGGCGGCACCGTGCGCGGGTCGACCGACGTGTCGGTGTACCCGAAGAGGACGGGGTCGTAGCCCAGCTCCCGCGCCACCAACGCGACGTTCGTGAAGCGCGCGTCCAGGGGCGTCCCGTTCAGGATGGACCGGTTGCGGTGCTGATAGGTGCCGGTGTACATGCACGCCCGCGACGGGCCGCACGGCGCCGCGTTGGCCCAGTGGTTGGCGAAGAGGACGCCCCGGGCAGCGAGTGTGTCGAGCGCCGGCGTGTCCACCACCGGATGGCCGAGCGCCGAGAGACAGTCACCGCGCCACTGGTCGAGGGTGATGAAGAGCACGCTGCGGGACGGCGGCATGCCCCACTCTTGCCGATGACGCGGACCCGAGCTGCGGCGACCGAGTGCACGGTGCCGCCCCCGGCCGGAGGCTCACGACGTCCGGACCGACGCCCCTCCGAGCCTGGTCCCGAACTCGATCAGCCAGGAACCCACCCGCGGTGCCACAGCCCGGCGCACTGCTCGGCCACCGGCAACCGGGCGTCCGGTGGCCGAGCGCTGCGTCGCTCCTGAGTCCGTCATCGCCGCCACGGGTCGCCGGACGTCCCTCCTGGATCCGGCCCCCGCCAGCAGCTCCTGTCGGTGCGCGTCCGCCTGGGAGTGCACTGCCTTCGCCTGGATCATCGAACTCACCTCTCTGGACCCTTCCCTGTCTGCGCCCCCTCCAAGCGTCCCTTCATTCTAACCAGTCATTGACAACGAATCAAGGATATCCTAATATAGCCCTATGCCTATGTTCACCGAGGAGATGACTCCGCCAGCCTCCTCGTCGGTGTCGGCGGCTCCGTCGTTGGCCAGCGATCTGTCGTGGCTCCTCTCCGTTGCGGCGCGGCCTTCGATGCAGGCCCGGTACCCGCAGCTCGCCGAGATGTTCAACGGACGTGAGGACCTGGCGGATCGTGTGCGCGGCTTCTGGGGCGAGGGCTCCGAGGAGACGTGCTTCACCGAGATGCAGATCCTCGCCGACCACGCCGGTGCGACGACCGAGACCGACGCAGACGCCCTGTGGCGGGCGATCGAGGCGGGCGTGGCCACCGTGCCCCTCGACCTCGAGATGCCGTCCGAGACGCCGGAGGAACGGGAGGTGTATCTGGAGCGGTTCCGACAGCTCCGGGAGTCCCCGGACCTCCTGGCGTCGTACCTCGGCCTCCTCCGCGAGGTCTGGGCGCCGGTGGACGACACGTGGCAGCAGGCTCTGCCCGTCATGCAGGAGGCCGGTCGCCACGTGGTGGCGCAGTACGAGCGTGGGCGGTCATTGGAGACACTCATACCGGCGGGGTGTGACATCCTCCGGGACCGGATGCCCGACATCCTCTCGGCGGTGGGTTCGGGTCGGCAGGCACTGCTGTTCGTGCCCTGCCTCTTCTTCGGGTCGTCCATGTACCTGGAGTTCCCCGGGCTGGTGGTGATCGGCACCGGCGTGGGCCAGGGCGACGTCGAGGCGCGGGCCCGCACGGAATCGGTCGCCCGGCGCCTCAAGGCCGTGGCCGACCCGACCCGTCTGGCGATCCTGCACTCGCTGGCGACCGCACCGAGCACGGTGGGCGAGCTGGCGATGCTGTTCCGGCTGGCGCAGCCGACCGTGAGCATGCACGTCAAGGTCCTGCGCGAGGGTGGGCTGGTCCGATCGGAGCGGAGGGCCGGGAGGCTGCGGTTGAGCGCCGACGCCACCGCGGTCGAGGCGCTGCTCGGCGAGCTTCGCCGCGCCGTCCTTCAGGACGAGGGCGACAGCACCACCGGCAACGACCTGATGCCCGCCACCGTCGTCGAGAGCACCCGCTCCGGCGAGCCGGTCACCGCGTAGTCGGGGAACCGCGCCAGCAGTTCCTCCAGGAAGATCCGGCCCTCCAGGCGGGCGAGACTCGCCCCCAGACAGACGTGCTCCCCGAATCCGAACGCCAGATGCACCGGGGTTGTCGCCCGGCGCACGTCGAAGCGTGCCGCATCGTCCCCGAAGACCTCCTCGTCGCGGTTGCCCGACGCGTAGAGCATGCACAGGTAGTCGCCCTCGCCGACCCGCGCCCCGCCGACCACGGTGTCGGAGGTGGCTGTACGGCAGAAGGCGTGCACGGGCGTCACCCAGCGCAGGCACTCCTCCACGCCGCCGGGGAGCAACGCGGGATCGGAGGCCAGTGCGGCCCGCTGATCGGGATGTTCCTCGAGGACGAGCGCCGTCCCTGACAGGAGCGTGCGCGTGGTCTCGTTGCCGGCGACGAGCAGCGTCAGGAGGAACATGAAGAGCTCCTCCCTGCGGAGCGGGCACCCGTCGACCTCGGCCTGCACCAGCAGCGACACGAGATCCTCCCCCGGCTGCGCCCGCTTGGCCCCGATGTGCGCCACGATGAACGCCGAGAGCTCGCCGAGCGCGGTCATCGTCTCGGCGGGAGGCAGGTCGGGGGACTCGATCGCCGCATCGGACCAGCGCCGGAAGTCCCCCCTGTCGGCCTCGTCGATTCCCAGCAGTTCGGCGATCACCGTGAGCGGGAAGGGCGCGGCCAGCTCGGACACGAAATCGATCTCCTCGCGCACCTCGACGGCGTCGAGCAGGGCGGCCGCGCACGAGCGGATCGACCCGGCCAGTCCGGTGAGCGCCCGCGGCGTGAAGCGGCGGTTCACCAGCCCCCGGAACGCCTCGTGCTCGGGTGGGTCCATGTGGAGGATCGACCGGGCCGCCATCGGCGTGGCGCTGGTGCGGATCGGGTCGTTGACCAGCGCACCCCGGCCGGAGCAGAAGCCGGCGGGGTCGCGGCTGAGGTCCCGGATGTCCCCGTAGCGGGTGACGGCCCAGAATCCCGGTGCGCACTCGTGCACGGGATCCTCACGGCGCAGGCGCGCCAACAGCTCGAAGTAGTCCTCCCGCGCGAAGAACGCCGGGTCCCGCGGATCGATGCGCTGGTCCCCGGCCACGGACCGAGCGTACTGTGCAGCGCCATGCGGGCCGACGAGCGAACCATGTCCAGCGCGGCGGCACCGTGACCGACCCGGGCACATCCCCCTTCCCCGCCTCCGACGAGCACGCCCCGCTCAGCGGCCTCGACGAGTTCCTCATCCACAACGCGCCCTATCCCGTCCGCGTGATGTGGACACCCGATGCCCAGGCCTACGAGCGCGTGTGGTTCACCTGTCAGGACCGCGTGGGCGAGCTGCTCGTCGTCATCGGCCTCGCCTTCTACCCGAACCTCGGCACGTCCGAGGCGTTCGCCATCGTCAACGTGCGGGGGCGCCACACCACGGTACGGGCCCATGCGGCCCTGGGGACCGACCGCATGGACATGGTGCTGGGGCCCTTCAGCTTCGAGGTCGTCGAGCCCTTCCGCGAGTGGCGGCTGCGCCTCGACCCCGGCGCCAACGAGCAGGGCATCGGGTACGACATCACCTGGCTCGACACGAAGCGGCCGGTGTTCCGCCAGCTCGGCGCCGGCCTCATCGTCGGTGGCCGGGCCGTGAGCCCGGTCGCCGGGTACGACGGCTTCGGCCGGCAGCAAGGCTGGGTCGAGTCGGCCGGCGAGCGCTTCACCCTCTCCCCCTCCGCGCACCTCGGCAGCCGGGACCACCACTGGGGCACCCGCGACGGCGTGGGCGGGCCCGGCCGCTACATGGGGATGCAGCATCCCCACAGCGGCGAGTGGGTCGAATTCGAGGACTTCGGCATCTGGGGCGACCACGTGCTCTACAACATCGGCGACGCGCGCAAGCGGAGCGGCACCCTCGCCAGACGCGTCCACCGCATGCGCTTCGAGCCCGACACGCACCTGCTCCAGGGCGGTGAAGTCGACCTGGTGTTCGCCGACGGCTCCGTGAGGACGATGACCTTCGAGCGACTCGGCAACCAGATCGCGTTCCTGCGCTGCGGCATGTACGGGGGACCCAACGGCGGCACGCCCGACGGTGACCTCTGGCACGGCATGCAGGTGGCGCGCGGTGATGAGGTCGTCGTGCACGGCGAGACCTTCGACGTCAACGACCCCGACGTGCGCAGCCGACTGGCCGGCCAGGACCAGCACCACTGCCGCGTGCGCTGCGAGGGCGAGGTCACCTACGGGCTGGTGGAGCCCTACGACACGCTGTGCTACGAGGTCGCCAAGGCCGGGGTCATGGGCTTCTCGCTCCTCGATCCGGCCACCTGAGGCGGCGGGCACAGCTGGAGCTAGCCGGCGGCCGCCAGCCTCTCGAGGAGCACCGCACCCATCGGGTTGTCCGTGCGGCGCACCTCGCCGGTGATCCGCTGGTGGCGATCGTTGATGGCCAGGGCGCGCGCGAGGGCGAACACTTCGTGCCACGCCAACTCGTCGTCCTCCACCGTGTGCCCGCTGGCCCCCTCGTAGCGTGCCAGTGACTCCTCCCGGCCGGGGAAGCCGGGGACCCGGCGGCCGAAGAGCGTCCCCATCATGAATTCGAGGCCGAAGTGCCAGCCCAGGTCCATCCCCGGCGGACCGAGAGCTGCCAGGTCCCAGTCCAGCACTCCCGTGACCTGGCGCACGTCGTCGAAGACGAGGTTGCCGAGGCGGACGTCGCCCCACAGGAGCACCGCCGGTCGCTCCGCCGGCAGGCCGCCGCGGCACCACTCGAGCGCCGAGGCCAGGGCCGGCAGCGGCTCGCCCTCGGACGACCAGTCCACGTACGCGCTCCAGCGGTCGACCGCGTCGCGCAGCCCGACGCCGGGCACAACGGCGCCCAGACCCGCTGCCACCCAGGGCACCGCGTGGATCGCCGCCAGCGTGTCGAGCAACCCGTGGTACATGCGCTGCTGGAGCTCGGGAGCGGCATCGATCACGTAGGGGTCGAACACGGGCGCCGGCCCGGGGATGTCGCCGTGGACCCGGGGCATCACGAGGAAGGGCGAGCCGATCCACCGTGGATCGCCGACGACGAGCGCCGGCGACGGTGCCGCCACGCCCGCGGCGGCCACCGCGTTCTGCACCGTCGCCTGCGGGCCGAGGTCGTACCCGGGGAAGGTCGGCACCAGCGGCGGCAGCCGCACGACCATGCCGGGCTGCTCCGGACCGAGGTCGACGAGCACGGTCTCGTTCGCCATGCCCCCCTCCGCGTGCGCCAGCGCCGCAATCCGCGGCGGCGGGCCGCCGGCGTTCCCGGCGCCGGGCACGAGCGCGGGATTGGCCGAGACCCAGCGGTCCAGCCCTTGCCGCAGTGCAGCGTCGTCTCGCCGACCCCCGGTGGCCATCTACGGAAGGTAGACGACCGCCTGCCAGCGGCCCGTCATCTCGGCCCGGCACAGTGCGGTGCCGGCCTGCACGCACCACTCGACCACGTCGGCCTCCCGGGTCTGCACCGGCGTCCGGACGACGAGGCCCCGGCGGACGTGGTCCTGGCGGACCACCCACCCCTCGGGAAGGGCCACGCCGACCTCGGCCAGGCGGGCGACAGCCTTGGCACCGGTGGGGTGCATGAGGCCGACCGTCATCCCCTCGCTCTTGCGACGATCCTTCCTGGCCGGCATGACGGTCGCCATCGTCACCGGCGGTGTCCGGTTGCCGAAGAAGGCGAACAGCCCGGTCGGTGGCTGGACGTCGACCACCCCCTCGTCGATGCCCGGGAGCAGGTTCAGCCAGCCGCCCCCCGCGGCGCGCAGATTCGCCAGCGCGTCGGCCACGGTGGCCACCTCCGGTGGCGTGAACTCGACGGTCCTCGTCTCGCGCCGGCTGCTCACGGGCGCAATCCTGACAGCAGCTGTTCCACCACTTCGCCCGCGGGCCGCTCCTCGGCCCGGCGGAACGCCGTCCCCGCGTACAGGCTCATGTGCTCGGCATCGCCCACCATGGCCGCGGCGGCCCGGATCGGCCGGGTGGCGTTGTTGACCTCGGGGTAGGCCGCCGGCGCGGCCGGGTGCTCCCGCACCATGGCGTTCACGAGGGCCCGGGCCCGTCGCCCGCTGAAAGCCCGGGTGACGGCCGTCGTCCCGAAGCCGGCAGCAACCAGCGCGTCCTTCTGGGCCTGGGCGGCACCGCTCTCGGGACAGCGCAGGAACGCGGTGCCGGCCTGCACGAGGGAGGCACCGCGAGCCAGGAGGTCGACGAGGTCCGCCGGTCCGCCCACCCCTCCCGCGGCGATGAGCGGGACGAGGGTGCGACGCCGAACCGCCGCCAGCAGTGTGCGCACGGGTCGGTCCGCGTCGGGGCGGTCGTCGTTGGCCAGGCTCGCCCGGTGGGCCCCCGCCTCGCAGCCCTGCAGGCAGAGCGCGTCGGGACCGGCCCGCAGGGCCGCCGCGGCCTCCTCCGGCGTGGAGGCCGTCAGCACCACCAGCGAGCCCGCTGCCTGCAACGAGCGGATGACCCCCGCGGCCGGGATGCCGAAGGTGAAGCTGACCGCGGCGGGCGGGTGCGCGAGCAGCACCTCGAGCTTCCCCGCGTAGTCGTCGTCGTCCCACCTGGGCTCTCCGGCCACCACACCGAGGGCGGCCGCCTCGGCGGCGAGAGATGCCACGTACGCGACCACCCGCTCCCGATCCGTTGCCGGGAGCCCGGGGACGAAGACGTTGACGCCGAAGGTGGAGACTCCGGCGGCGCGGAGGTCCGCCATGTCACGCGTCAGCCCCTGCGCCGTCTTGTAGCCGGCGGCCAGGAAGCCGAGCGCGCCTGCGTGCGCCGCCGCGCTCACCAGCGCGATCGTCGTGGGACCGCCCGCCATGGGCGCCACCACGAGGGGCCACCGCGACAGCCCGAGCAAGCGCCGGGCCGCCTCGGACGGGTCAGGGCGCGGGGCCGACGTCACGTCCCAGGCTTACCCGGCGGCCGCTACTGTGCGCTACTCGTGGACCTCGACCTCGTCGCCACCCTGCGCAGCACGGGCGCAGCACGCCAGTTCCACCCCGAGCCGATCCCCGACGACGTGCTCGAGCGGCTCCTCGACACGGCGCGTTTCGCCCCGAGCGGCGGGAACCGCCAGGGCTGGCGCGTCATCGTCGTGAAGGATCCGGCGACCCGCGTCGCGCTGCGCGAGATCTACCTGAGCGGCTGGTACGAGTACCTGGCCCTCGGATCGGCGGGCCTGGTGCCCTGGGCGCCGACGGGCGACCGCGGGGCCGAAGCGGCGGCCATCGTCAACGCGGGCCAGTTCGCCGAGGCCGGCGCCGTCGCCCCCGGCTTCGCCGAGACCATCGACACCGCGCCCGCCCTGCTGCTCGTCCTGGCCGACCTCGACGCGCTCGCAGCCGTCGACCGCGATCTCCCGCGCTACACCCTGGTCGGCGGCGCGTCCATCTACCCCTTCGTGTGGAGCCTCCTGCTCGCCGCCCGCGCCGAGGGCCTGGGCGGTGTCCTGACCAGCGTGGTGGTGCGCCGGGAGGGCGACGTGCGCGCGCTCTTCGACATCCCCGACACCGTCGCCGTGGCGGGCCTGGTCGTGCTCGGTCGACCGGTCACGGCGCCGCGGAAGCTGACGCGGGCGCCGGTGGCGTCCTTCGCCTGGGTGGATCGGTACGGTGGCGCACCGCTCGGAGGCTCCTAGGCCGGGAGACAACCGTGCTCAAATGGGCCATGGCACAGAACGTCCTGGGCGAGGATCTCCAGCCCTGCAACTACGACCCGCTCACCGGCTTCTACCGTGACGGCTGCTGCAACACCGGTGCCGAGGACCTGGGCGTGCACACGGTGTGCACACGGGTGACCGCCGAGTTCCTGGACTTCTCGGCATCGGTCGGCAACGACCTGTCGACCCCGCACCCCGAGCTCGGGTTCGACGGCTTGCGGCCCGGTGACCAGTGGTGCCTCTGCGCCCCGCGCTGGCAGGAGGCCTTCGAGGCGGGGGTGGCGCCACCGGTCGTCCTGGCGTCGACGCATGCGGCGACGCTCGAATGGGTGCAGCTGGGCGACCTGGTCGCCCACGCCATCTAGTCTCGGCGCCCGGGTCCAACGAGACGGAGGTCGCACCATGTCAGGAACGGTCGTGAGCGTCGATCGGGTCATCGAGGCCCCCCCGGCGGCGATCTTCGCCGTCGTGGCGGACGCCTCCCGCCACCCCGAGATCGACGGCTCGGGTGCGCTGGTGCGCCCCAAGGCGGGCGCGCCGGAGCGGCTCGCCCTGGGCTCGACCTTCGGCATGTCCATGAAGCTGGGCGTGCCCTACACCACATCCAACACGGTGGTGGAGTTCGAGCAGGACCGCCGCATCGCCTGGCAGACCGCGATGCCGGGGGTCCTCGGCCACCTGATCGGCGGGCGCATCTGGCGCTACGAGCTCGAAGCGGTCGACGGGGGTACCAAGGTGACCGAAACCTGGGACATCTCGAAGGACAAGCAGGCGTTCTTCCTCAAGCACGGGAGCGTCGGCGCGCACACCGCGGGCACCATGTCCAAGACGCTCGACCGGCTGGCCGAGATCACCGAGACGCCGTCGACCGGGGCGTGAGGCGGCCGTGACCGGCGCGATCGACGCGGCCGCCATCGACGCCGCCTGGGAGGAGCGCATCCTGCCCACCCTGTGCGAGTACACCCGCATCCCGTGCCTCTCCCCCGCCTACGACCCGGACTGGGCCGAACGGGGCGCCGTCGCCGAGGCCGCCGAGCTCCTGTTGGCCTGGGTGCGCGACCAGGACCCCGCGCTGCACGCCGAGATCGTCCGGCTCCCCGGCCGCACGCCGGTCCTCCTCGTCGACAACGGCGGCTCGGGTGACCCCGTCGTGGTGTACGGCCACATGGACAAGCAGCCCCCGCTCGGCGAGTGGCGCAGCGGGCTCGGGCCCTACGAACCCGTGCGCGAGGGCGACGTCCTCTACGGTCGCGGCACCGCCGACGACGGCTACTCGACGTTCGCCGCCGTGACGGGCCTGCTGGCGGCGGGGGGCGGGCACGGCCGTGTCCTGATCCTGATCGAGGCGAGCGAGGAGAGCGGCAGCCCCGACCTCGCCGCCCATCTGGTGAACCTGAGGGAACGCATCGGGACGCCCCGCCTCGTGATCTGCCTCGACTCGGGCGGCCTGAGCTACGACCGGCTCTGGCTCACGACGTCACTGCGCGGGGTCCTCGTGGCCGACGTCCGGGTCGACGTGCTGACCGAGGGCATCCACAGCGGCCAGGGCGGCGGCGTGGTGCCGTCGTCCTTCCGGATCCTGCGCCGCATCCTCTCGAACATCGAAGACGAGGCGACCGGCCGCATCCTCCTGCCCGAGCTGGCGGGGGCGGGGATCCCCGCGTCCCACCGGGCCAACATCGAGGCATTGGCCCGTGAGTTCCCCGAGAGCTCCGCTCCCGTCGTCGAAGGCCTGCACCTGCTCACGCCCGATCCCGTCGACCGGCTCATCGCCCGCACGTGGGGGGCCGCGCTCGAGGTCACGGGCGCCGACGGCCTGCCCAAACCCCACGACGGCGGCAACGTGTTGCGACCGTCGACCACGCTGAAGCTCTCCGTGCGCCTCCCGCCCGACGTGGACGCCCAGGGGGCGGCCGACGCGCTCATCTCGGCCATCCGCACCGACGAGGGCGCGCACATCACGATCGACATGGAGGCGGCCGGCCAGGGCTGGATCGCACCACCCCTGGAACCCGGCGTGGCCGCCACGCTCTCGGCCGTCTCGCGGGAGCGCTTCGGGCGCGACTTCGGATCCGTGGGCGAGGGCGGCTCCATCCCCTTCCTGCCCGACCTCCAGAAGGGGTTCCCGGGCACGCCCTTCGTGGCCACCGGGGTCCTCGGGCCGCACTCGAACGCGCACGGGCCCAACGAGGCACTGCACATCCCGATGGCCAAGGCCGTCACGCACGCCGTCGCAGCGCTGCTCCGGTCGGCCGGCTGATCGGGGCTCTCCCCCGCCCCGGCACGACCCGGTCGCCCGACCCGTAGGGTCCAGTGTCGTGACCGACACCGCCGACTTCTGGTTCGACCCGTTGTGCCCCTGGGCCTGGATCACCTCGCGCTGGATGCTCGAGGTGGAGCAGGTGCGCGCCATTTCGACGCGCTGGCACGTCATGTCGCTCGCCATCCTCAACGCGGACAGGCAGGGCCTCGACGAGAAGTACAAGGAGCGCCTGGCGCGGGCCAAGGGCCCTGTACGGGTCTGCATCGCGGCCGAGCAGCTGCGCGGCGAGGAGATCCTGCTCCCGCTCTACACCGCGCTCGGGAACCGCATCCACCTCGAGCAGCGCGGCCGCGAGGAGGGTGAGGGCGAGAAGATCGTGGTGGAGGCGCTCGCCGAGCTCGGCCTGCCCGCGTCGCTGGCCGACGCCGCGCAGTCCGAGGAGTTCGACGAGGCGCTGGCCGCCTCCCACTACGCCGGGATGGAGCCGGTCGGCGACGACGTCGGCACGCCGGTCATCCACTACAACGGCACGGCGATCTTCGGCCCCGTCGTGACCCCCGCTCCCAAGGGGGAAGCCGCCGGGCGGCTCTGGGACGGTGTGCTGCTCTGCACGGGGACCGAGGGCTTCTTCGAGCTCAAGCGCACGCGGAACCAGCCGCCGAGCTTCGACTGAAGGGGTCAGTCCCGCCCGGTCACTCGGGCCTCGTGCGGCCGGGGCCCCCCGTGGCTCACTGCGAGGCGAGGATCGCCGCCACCTCCGCCACCGGGTCGCGCACGACGGGGCCGGTGGCGGCGACCTCGGCCCGGACGATGGTGCCGTTGAAGGGGAAGGGCGCCTCGTAGTCCCCGCCCACCGCGGGCCCCCACTCGTAGCCGCAGGTGAGCCCGATCATCAGCTCGTTGAAGGCCACGGGGGTGAAGCGCTTCACCTCCCCACTGCCGACCGCAGCGCCGTCCTGGAGGAGGGTGGCCCGACCGCCGAGGAAGTCGTCCTTCTCGAAGCGGAAGGCCACCTCGTGGCGGCCCGGACCCAGCTCCGACCCGGCCGCGACCTCGTACAGCCGCTGTCCGTGCAGGTTGTGGAGGTAGCGCAGGCGGCCGCCGATCACGTGCAGGGACCACCCACCCAGGGCGCACCCGAGGGCGAGGAGCGTGCCCGACGGCTCGACGCCGTCAGGCACCTCGATCGTCAGCGTGATGTCGTGGGAGCGGTTGCGCGTGTCCACGGCCACCCACTCGGGCACCGGCGCCCCGTCCTGGAAGTAGCGGTAGGTCGATTGCAGCCGGCGGTGGTCGTGTTTGTGGGCGATGACCTCGAGCACCCGATTGTCGAGCGGGAGCACGTCGTTGCGCCGCGCCTCCTCCCACCACAGGGCGACCAGCTCGGCCACCTTCCCGGGGAATTCGCTTGCGCGGTCGCGGGACTCCGAGACGTCCTCGGCCACGTGGTACAGCTCCCACACGTCGTCGTCCCACGGAGCGCTGGCCCGCAGCCCGTCGTCGTAGATGGGGCCGACCGGGTGATAGGTCACCGCCTTCCACCCGTCGTGGTAGATGGCACGCGAACCGAGCATCTCGAAGTGCTGCGTGTGGTGCCGGCCGGCTTCGCCCTCCCCTCCCTTTCCCAGCAGGTAGGCGAAGCTGGTGCCGTCGAGGTGCGACTGTGCGATCCCGTCGATCTCGGCGGGCGGCGCCAATCCGACCAGCTCGAGCACCGTCGGCGCGACGTCGATGGCATGGGCGTACTGCCGGCGCAGCCCTCCTCCCGGAGCGGCGCGCCGGGAGGAGGGAAGACGGACGATGCACGGGTCGGCCACGCCGCCCTCGTGGACCTCGCGCTTCCAGCGCTTGAAGGGCGTGTTGCCGGCCATGGTCCAACCCCACGGGTAGTTGTTGTGGCTGAGCGGCCCCCCGATCTCCCCGAGGCGGTCGTACATCTCCCCGACGCCGGCGCTCTCGAAGTTCGAGAGGCGGCCTTCGTTGATGGTGCCGTCCTTGCCGCCTTCGGAGCTGGCGCCGTTGTCCGACACGACGATCACCACGGTGTCGTCGGCGTCCCCGAGGTCCTGAATGAAGGCGAGCACCCGGCCGATCTGCTCGTCGGTGTACGACAAGAAGGCGGCGAAGCACTCCATGAAGCGCTCGGCCAGGACCCGCTGGCGCTCGTCGAGGCTGTCCCAGCTCGGGACCCACGGCGGACGCGGGGTGAGCGCCGTGCCCTCGGGGACGACGCCCATGACGAGCTGGCGGGCGAAGGTCTCCTCGCGCCAGGCGTCCCAGCCCTTGGCGAAGCGACCCTTGTAGCGCTCGATCCACTCGGCCGGCGCGTGATGGGGCGAGTGGCAGGCCCCGGTGGCGAAGTACAAGAAGAAGGGGAGCTCGTCGTCGACGGCGCGCAGGTCGCCCAGGAACTCGATGGCCCGGTCGGCCAGATCGGCGCTGAGGTGGTAGCCGTCGGCGACCGCGCGCGGGGGGCGCACTGCGTGGTTGTCGTGGTAGAGCGCCGGGACGAACTGGTGGGTCTCCCCTCCGTGGAAGCCGTACCAGCGGTCGAAGCCACGGCCGAGAGGCCAGGTGGCCCGCGAGTTGGCCATGTTGGTCTCGCCCTCGGGGCTCAGGTGCCACTTGCCCACCGCGTAGGTGGCGTACCCGGTGGACCGCAGCATCTCGGAGACGAAACCGTTCTCGCGCGGTGGCCGCCCCCAGTAGCCGGGGAACCCGGTGGCCAGGTCGGCCACGCGGCCCATGCCGCTGCGATGGTGGTTGCGCCCCGTGAGCAGGCACGCCCTCGTCGGCGAGCACAGCGCGGTGGTGTGGAAGTTGGTCAGCCGCACGCCCTCGGCGGCGACGCCGTCGATGAAGGGCGTCTCGATGTCGGAGCCGTAGCAGCCGAGCTGGGCGAAACCGACGTCGTCCAGCACGATCAACACGACGTTGGGCGCGCCCTCGGGCGGCGCGGGCAGCGGCGGCCACCACGGCTCCGAGTCGCGCCAGTCGTTGCCGACCTTGCCCTGGAACTCAATTCGCGCCACGCGTCAACCCCCGGCTCCTCGGTGTCCGGAGAGCTTTGCATTCGGGACGCGTCCGGCGCACATGGGCCGCTCGTCGGAGCGCGCCCGCAGTGACAGCGGTGGTCTACGGCACGGCGACGGCGGGCACGCCCACGGGGGTGCTCCGTCGGTGCCGGAGCAGGGATGCGCTCACCACCAGCATGACGACGAGGAAGCCGACGTAGGCGCCCCAGCCGACGACCATCCAGCCCTTGCCGTGGTAGCTGCTGAACGTCACGCCGATCCAGACGGCGAGAGCGTTGAACGCGGCGACCACCAGGCTCAACCATCCGATCCAGGGCCGGGCGGCCTCGCCGCGCACCATGGCCACGCCGAGGGCGCAGAGGAACACCGCCGTCATCACCGAGGTTGCGGAGAAGAAGATCGTGTTGAGGTCCCCGAGCATCCGCACCAGGCTGAGATCGGTGAGGCCGCCCGACTGGGCCTCCATGAAGGCCATCACGGTCGTCGGCAGGGCGGCCAACGCAGTCGTCACGGCCACCGCGATGCCCGACCCCAGCACGATCGGCGCCAGTGACTCGACGCCGTCCTCCGCTCGGCTCAGGACACGGTGCAGGTAGCCGGCGAACCACACGAGCACGCCCGCGGCGAAGAAGTCGAAGATCATGCCGGCCTGGAGCGCGACCCGGTGATCGTGGACCCAGGCCAACGTGGCCGCCGGGGCCGCGTCGACGCGCGGCTGCTGGGGGTAGATGAAGCCGGAGAGCACGGCCAGGACCACGAAGGCAAGGCCGCTCAGCGCGCCGATCCGCTCGAACGTTCGGTCGTTCATGGTCCTCTCCCTTTTCGTCCCCGAGGACCCGGTCAATATAGGACCGACCTCATCGCCGTGCCCGGATGAGAGCGCCGACGTCACCCAGGCTGCTCGCCGGACGTCCGCCACAGGTCGGTGATCGGCACGCCGAGCTTCGCCAGCAGCACGCGCAGAAGGGGTAGCGACAGCCCGAGGACGTTGGACGGGACACCGTCGATCCCGTCCACGAACGGCCCCCCGTAGCCCTCGATGCTGAACGCGCCGGCGAGCCGGAGCGCCTCGCCGCTGGCGGCGTAGACGCTGATCTCGTCGTCGGTCGGACTGCCGAAGCGGATGGACGTGCTGTCGACCTCACGGGTGCGCGCCCCCGATCGAGTGTCGATCAGGCAGTGACCCGTCCGGAGCTGGGCATCCCGGCCCGAGAGCCTCCGCCACATCGCGACGACCTCGGCGCCGGAGGCCGGCTTGCCCAATGACTCCCCGTCGAGCTCGAGGAGGGAGTCACACCCGAGGACCAGGGCGTCCTCGCACCGGGGCGCCACCGCGGACGCCTTGCGCTCCGCGAGCACCACGACGGCCTCGGCGGTCCCCATGTCCCCGACATCCTCGTCGACACCGCTCACGACGACCTCGGGGTCGAACCCCGCATCGCGCAGGACGCGCAATCTCGCCGGGGAGCCCGACGCCAGCACCAGACGAGGGGCCGACGTCACGGGGTGCGCCCGGTAGTACCCGTGCATCAGCTCGGTCGCCCAGTCCGGCTGCCGTACATCGGCGCCGTCGGGTTCGAACTCCCTCATGTAGGGCTTGACGTCGAGGACGGGCGAGCCTTCGACGGCGTCGAGGCCGCGCACGTACAGGTCGGCGCCGTCGACGCGCACGAGGACACAGGCGGAGACGCCGAGCCGGTTCGGTCGCATCCTGGCCCGCTGGGCGAACATCCCGACCTCGGGCCAGTCGGGGTTGCCGCGGGGGCGGCGGGCACCGGTCTGGACCTCGGACTCGCCGACGAGGTGGAACTGGAACACGACCACGAGATGCGAGAAGTCGCCGAGCCCCCGCACGGCATCGGGGCCGAACCGCGTGCCGTCGAGACGGATCACGGCCTCCACCCCGCCCCAGTCGTCGTCGACGGCATCCCCTCGACCACCGACGACGACGCCGACGGGCTCGAGCGCGATCACGGGCGCCAAAGCTAGTTTGAGCGCCGTGCGGTCACCTCCCCAGGGCCAGGAGCGCGGCGGCTGATCGGGGCCATCACCACCAACGAGCTGCGACGGCGGGTCCGTGATCGCTCTGCGGTGATCACCTGCCTCGTGGCGCCGCTGGCCATCGCCGCCATCCTCGGTTTCGCCTTCGCCGGCAACGCCACCCCGGGCACACTGCTGATCGGCGTCTCCGGTGCGCCGGCCGCATTGGTGCGCGCCGCGGTGCACGCCAGCCAGCTCCCCGCCGGGACCGCGGTCCAACTGGTCCCGGACGCGGCGGGCGTCCGGCGGGAGGTGGCGGACGGCAGCCTCGCCGCGGGCGTCGTCGTGTCGCGCCAGCGCAAGAGCCTCTCCGATCTTCTCGTCCCGATGGTGGCGCCGGGCGCGACGCCCTCCCCCGGCTTCGACATCGTCGACCGGGCGAACGCATTGATCGGGCAGGAGGTCGCGGAGTCGCTGGCGGCGGGGCTGGCCAGTCGTCTGTACGCCGGCCGCCTGGAGCGCGGGAGCGCCACCGAGGCGGCGGCCATCTCCGTCACGGGCAGCACCCTGGGCAACGGGGGCAAGGCGGTGCTGGACTACTTCGCGCCCTCCATCGCGGTCGTCTTCCTCTTCATCGGCAGCGGCCTCGGCATGCGGTCGCTGCTCCTGGAGCGCGCGACGGGGACCCTGGCCCGGCTGGCCGCGGCGCCCATCAGGGCGGGCGCCATCGTGTGGGGGAAGCTGCTCGCCATCGCGCTCACCGGACTCAGCTCCATCCTGATCGTGTGGGGCGTGACCGCGGCCGTGTTCGGCGCCGACTGGGGCGATCCCCTCGGCGTGCTGCTGATGTGCGTCGGCGCCACCGCGGCCATGTGCGGGCTGGGAGCCTTCCTGACCTCCTTCGCCCGCACCCCGCAGGAGGCCTTCGCGGCGTCGCTCGTGGTGGGCCTGGTACTGGCCCTGCTGGGGGGCAACCTGCTCCCGCCCGGCGCGCTCCCCGAGGCGCTCCAGGTGCTCAGCCTCGGCACGCCGAACGGCTGGGCACTGGTCGGGTTCGGACGCCTGGCGCTGCTCCGGGAACCGGCGTCGTCGGTCCTCGGCCCCTTCCTGGTCCTGTGCCTCATCGCCGCCGCGACGGGCGGGCTCGCCATGTCCCGGGTGCGCCGGATGGTGACGCCGTGATCCCCATCGTGCGGGTCAACCTGCGCCGGGCGGCCGGGGACCGGCGCTACCTCCTGGTGGCCACCGTCTTCCCGGTCCTGTTCATCCTCGTCACCGGGATCCTGGCCGGGAGCCCCAAGGAGCCGGTCGGCCTCGTGCACCCTTCGCCGCGTCTGCTCCAGCTCGTGGCGCACACCGGCGACCTCAAGGTCCGGCTCGAGCCCGACCGGGCGCAGCTCGGGGACGACATTCTGCGCGGCCGGGTCGTCGCCGGGCTGGTCGGGCTGCCGTCGCCACCCGGCTCCATCCGGGTCGACTTCGTCAGCGAGTCGGCATCGACGAGCGCGATCCAGGCCCGCACCGACGTGGTGGCGCTGCTCGACCTCATGTCCGCCGAAGGGATGCACACGGCGGTGACCGACAAGACGCTCGCCCACACCGACGTGCCGGCGGCGCTCAGCCCCTTCTCCTACGTCGCACCGGCCGACCTCGTCCTGTTCCTGGGCATCACGGTGCTCCTCCTCGCCTCCGGCGTGGTGGAATCGCGCCGTCTGGGCATCATGCGGCGGCTCGCGGCGGCACCGGTGCGGCGGCGGAGCGTCGTGGCCGCGCTGGTGACGACGAGCCTGTGCGTCGCCGCCGTCCAGTCGGCGGGGCTCCTCGTGGTGGGCCGGCTGATCTTCGGCGTGCACTGGGGCGATCCCGCCGGCGTCTTCCTCGTGCTCGCGATGCTGTCGCTGGCCTACGCGGGCGCGGCCGCGCTGGTGAGCATGCGCTCGCGCACCGAGGAGCAGGCGATCTCGCTGGCCGTCGTCCTCGGCGTCGTGGGCGGGATGCTGGGCGGCTGCATGTACCCCCTCGACGTCGTCGGACCGGTCGTGCGTGCCGTCGGCCACGTGGTGCCCCAGGCCTGGGCCATGGATGCCTTCGTGAACCTGATCTACGACCACGCCGGACTCGTCGCGGTGCTGCCGGAGATCGGGGTCCTCGCGCTGTTCGCCGCGGTGCTCGTGGCGCTCGCGCTGCGCGCCTACGCGCGGACGGTGTACTCGCCGGGGTGAAAGCGCCGGGTCAGTCGGCGGAACTTCCACGTATGGTCCGGCCACAGCGTGGTGTTGCGGCCCCGATGGTCGAGGTACCAGCTGCCGCATCCGCCATCGACCCACACCGAGTGCTCGAGCTTCGCCTGCAGCCGCTCGTTGTATCGCCGCTGGACGCTCCGCCTCACCTCGACCACGTGCACACCGGGTCGCGACATGAAGGCCAGCGCGCTGGCGATGTAGTTGATGTGCGACTCGATCATGTAGATCATGGAGTTGTGGGCCAGCGTCGCGTTGGGCCCGATCATGAGGAACAGGTTCGGGAACCCCGCCACCGTGGAGCCGGCATAGGCCTCGACGCCGTCCGCCTTCCAGACCTCGGAGAGGCGGGCCCCGTCCCGCCCGACGATGTGCTGGGCGTAGGGGGGTTCGGCCGCGTCGAACCCGGTCCCCATGATCACCACGTCGACGGGCCGGGCGATGCCGTCCTGCCCGACCACTTCGTGCGCGGTGAACGATGCCACCGGTGACTCCACCACTTCGACGTTGGGCCGGCTGAGCGCGGGGTAGTAGTCGTCGGAGAGCAGCAGGCGCTTGCAGCCCGGCTCGTAGTCGGGGGTCAGCTTGGCGCGCAGGGTCTCGTCGGGGACCTGCCGGGCCAGGTGGTCGAGGGCCGCCTTCCTGACGGCGGCCTTGCGCCGGGTGCCCTGGCCGACGAAGACGGACAGGAGCACCTCGAAGAGGCTGTAGATGCGCAGGCGCGACAGGCGTTGGGTGGCGGGCACCTTGCGGTAGACGAGCCTGCGCAGCCTCGACACCGGACGATCCCGCCGGGGCACGATCCACGGCGGCGTGCGCTGGTGCAGGTAGAGGTGCTCCACCACGGGGGCGATCTGCGGCACGAACTGGACCGCGGAGGCCCCCGTGCCGACGACGCAGACACGCTTGCCCGACAGGTCGTAGCCATGCTCCCAGCGGGCGGAATGGAAGACCTTGCCGCGAAAGCCGTCCAGCCCGGGGAACGCGGGGATGGAGGGCTCGCTCAATGACCCGGTGGCCCACACGAGCACCGGGGCGCGGTACTCCTCCCCGCCGGTCGTCCGCACGGTCCAGCGCTCGGCCGCGTCGTCCCAGCGTGCCTCGTCCACGGCCCGCCCGACACGGAGGTGGTCCCCGACCTCGAAACGGTCGACGCAGTCGCGCAGGTAGTCCCAGATCTCGGACTGCGACGAGAAGGCGCGTGTCCAGTCCGGGTTGAGGGCAAAGGAGTACGAGTAGAGGTTCGACGGCACGTCGCAGGCCGCACCGGGGTAGGAGTTGTCCCGCCAGGTGCCGCCCAGGTCGTTGCCGCGGTCGAGGACGACGAAGTCGTCGATGCCCATGGAGCGGAGCCGGGCGGCCATGCCGACGCCGGAGAAGCCGGCGCCGACGATGACGACACGGTGGTCGTGGGTCACGGCGTCGAGGAGACGAAGTCGACGACGACCCCGGCCAACTCCACCCCGCAGTCCTCCTGGAGGAAGTGCCCGCCCCCGACGATCGTGGTGTGGGGCTGGCCCTGTGCCCCGGGGATCTTCTCCTTCAGGTTGCGGTCCGCCCCCCTGGTGATGGGGTCGCCGTCGCTGAAGGCACACAGAAACGGGCGGTCGAAGGCGGCCAGACCCACCCAGGCGGCGACGTTGGCGTCGTGCGCGGGGTCGTCTGGCTGCGACGGCACCAGCATGGGGAAGGCCCGCGCCCCCGCCTTGTAGGACTCGTCGGGGAACGGCGCGTCGTAGGCGGCCTCCACCTCGGGGGACACCGGCTTGGCGCATCCACCCCGGACGATGCCACCGGTCGGGAACTGCTCGACCTCCTGGGAGAAGCGCTGCCAGGCGAAGAAGGCCTCCCCGGGGTTGGTGTCCCCGGTCGGCAGGAACGTGTTCGCCGCGACCACCCTGGCGAAGCGGTCGGGGTGCTCGCCCACCAGGCGCAGGCCGATCAGCCCGCCCCAGTCCTGGCACACCAGCGTCACGTCGTGCAGGTCCAGCCGGTCGAAGAGGAGCTCGCGCATCCATTCGACGTGGCGGGCGAACGTGTAGTCGCCGCGCTCGGCGGGCTTGTCCGACCGTCCGAAGCCCACCAGGTCGGGGGCCACGATCTGCAGGCCGGCCGCGGTCAGGACGGGGATCATCGTGCGGTACAGGTAGGACCAGGAGGGCTCGCCGTGGAGGAGGAGCACGACCGGGCCCCCCGGATCGCCCTCCCGCAGGTAGTGCACCCGCACGGTGCCACCCTCGGGGTCGGCGACGTCGGCGTAGTGCGGCTCGAAGTCGTAACCGGGCAGGTGGGCGAAGCGGTCGTCGGGCGTGCGGAGCGTCTTCATGCAGGCGGGAGCCTACGCCGTCCGCGCGCCGGGGCTGCCCCGGGCCGGCCCCGTCGTGCGTTGGGCCGCCGTGGACCGTAACCTGACTCCCACGTCACACACGGCACACCCCGGTGGGGAGGGAGCAGCGCCATGACCATGTCCGACGCCCAGGAGTACGACCCGTTCGCGGCCTTCGACGACGTCGTGGCCGGCACGACGAGGAACCCGTATGCCGACCTGGCGGTCAAGCGGCGCGACACGCCGGTCGCCCTGGGCATGACCATGTCCCCCGACGCCCTCCCCGAGGGCATCGACGTCGAGCCGGGGTGGATCGCCTACCGCTACGAGGACTGCTCGCGCATTCTGCGGGACGCCAAGACCTTCACCTCGACCGGTTACGACGCCACCATCGGCATGGTCATGGGCCACATGATCCTCGGCATGGACGATCCCGAGCACCGCACGCAGCGGAACCTGGTCTCGCACGCGTTCCGGGAGCGGGCGCTGGCGCGCTGGGAGCCCGAATTCATCGCACCCATCGTCGACGAGCAGATCGACCGTTTCGCGGCCGACGGCGAGGCGGACCTCGTGCGCCAACTGACCTTCGAGTTCCCGGTGCGGGTGATCGCGCGTCTCCTCGGCCTCCCCGAGGAGGACTTCCCGCAGTTCCAGCGCTGGTCGGTCGAGCTGATCGGCCTGGTGGCCGACATCGACCGCGGGCTGGCCGCTTCCGAGTCCCTGCGCGAGTACTTCGCGCAGGTGGTGGCCGAGCGCCGGGCCCGGCCGGCCGAGGACCTCATCAGCGACCTGGTCTCGGCCGAGGTCGACGGCGAGAAGCTGACCGACGAGGCCATCTACTCGTTCCTGCGCCTGCTGCTGCCGGCGGGAGCCGAGACCACGTACCGCTCATCGGGCAATCTGCTCTACCTCCTGCTCACCCACCCGGACCAGCTCGATGCCGTGCGCGCCGACCGTTCGCTGCTCCCCCAGGCAATTGAGGAAGGCCTGCGCTGCGAGCCGCCGCTGCTCACCATCAACCGCACCACGACCTGCGAGGTCGAGCTGGCCGGGGTGACGATCGGCCCCGGGCAGAGCATCACCCCGCACATCGGGTCCGCCAACCACGACGAGACCCGATGGGAGGACCCCGAGACCTTCGACATCTTCCGCCCGTCCATCCCGCACATCGCCTTCGCACACGGCCCGCACATGTGCCTGGGCATGCATCTCGCCCGGATCGAGACGCGGGTGCTCATGCAACGCGTCCTGGACCGGCTGCCGGGTCTGGCCCTCGACCCCGGCGACACCGACCCCCACATCCGTGGCGACGTGTTCCGCTCCCCCACCTCGTTGCCGGTGACGTTCCACACCATCGTGTGACCTTCCCGGCCGACCTCTGCACCGGGGCCAGGCCGGGCCCCAGCCCGACGGCTCAGGCGATCTGACGCACCTCCACCTCCCCGCCCCGGGCGACCAGGACCGTAGTCACCATGGACGGTGGGAAGAGGCCGTGCGAGACGACGCCGGGCACCGTGTCGAGCCACCCGGCCAGTAGCGCGGGGTCGGTGACGTCGCCCTGGTAGTCGGCCAGGATGCCGCCGTCGGGCGTCGGCGGCGCGTCCCGCAGCGCGGCGTCGGACAGTGCGTGCAGGGTGGCGGCCAGCCCGAACGTCACGAGCTCGAGCGGCACCGGAGGGTGAAGCCGGTCGACCGGCTTGTCCGACGAGACGATGACGACGAAGCGGTCGGCCGCGGCGGCGACGATCCGCTCTCGGGTATGCGCGCCTCCCCCGCCCTTGACCAGCCAGCCTGCCGGGTCGACCTGGTCGGCCCCGTCGATGGCCAGGTCGAGCCGATCGATGTCGGTGAAGGGTCGCACGTCCAGGCCCTGGGCGACCGCGAGCTCCGCTGTCGCAGGGGATGTCGCCACGCAGGTGATCGCCGGCCGGCGGCGGCCGAGTGCGGGGACCAGCTCGGCGACCGTGGTGCCGGTCCCGAGGCCCACCAGCATCCCGTCCTCGACGAGGTCGGCCGCCGCCAGCGCGGCGGCCCGCTTCTCGGCGGCGATGTCGGGCGCCATCACGGCAGGGAGGTGCTCAGCTGCGCGGCACGTCCTTCCACGGCATCTCCTTGTCGGTGCGGACGTCGCCGGGGAGACCCAGCACCCGCTCCCCCAGGATGTTGCGCATGACCTCGGACGTGCCGCCCTCGATGGAGTTGGCCCGCACGCGCAGGAACAGCTTGTGCACGTCGGGAGATCCCATGCCGACCAGCTCGGGCCGGGTCATCGGGTAGCCGGCCGGGAACAACATGGCGTCATTGCCCAGCAGGTCCATGCACAGGTCGTAGACCCGCTTGTTCTCCTCGGCGTAGGCGAGCTTGGCCACCGAGCCCTCGGGCCCGGGCGTGCCCGCCTTGCGCGTCTGGGCCGCCCGCATGTTGGTCATGGAGAGCGCCTCGCTGCGGATGTAGCTCGAGACCACCCGGTCGCGCAGCGCGAGGGCGTGCGCCGACGTGTCCCCCTGCCAGCGCTCCTTCCAGATCCGGAGTGCCTCGCCGATCGGGCCGCCACCCCGGCGGGTGACCGCGCCACCGATGGAGACCCGCTCGTTCATGAGCGTCGTCACCGCCACGCGCCAACCCTCGCCCTCGGCGCCGATCCGCGCGCTGTCGGGCATGCGCACGTCGGTGAAGAAGACCTCGTTGAATTCGGCCTCCCCGGTGATCTGGAAGAGGGGGCGTACCTCGACGCCCGGCGCCTTCATGTCGACGAGAAAGGCCGTCATCCCCTGGTGCTTGGGTAGGTCGGGGTTCGTGCGCGCCACGATCAACCCGAACGCCGAGATGTGCGCCAGCGTGGTCCACACCTTCTGCCCGTTCAGCAGCCACTCCTCACCGTCGCGCTCGGCTCTCGTCGACAGCCCCGCGACGTCGGACCCGGCGCCCGGCTCGCTGAAGAGCTGGCACCAGATCTCCTCGTTGTCGAACAACGGCCGCAGGTAGCGTGCCTTCTGCTCGGGCGTGCCATGGGTGGCGATGGTCGGCGCGCACATTCCGTAGCCGATCGGGTTGCGCACTCCGGCCACCGGGGCGCCCCCTTCGTGCAGCCGTGCCTGCGCCCGCTGGTGCTCCTTGGGTGTGAGGCCCAGGCCGCCGCAGTCGGGTGGGAAGTGCAACCAGGCCAGGCCACGGTCGTACTGCTCGCCCAGGAACTGCTGCGCCGGTGTCGTGGCGGGTGGGAAGTCGGCCAGCAGGCCGTCAACGAGCTCGTCGACGTTCGCACTCATGCCCGCACCCTATAGCGTGCACCTGTGCGGGGACCTGCCCACCTTCGACGGACCGGGCATGCCGACGCGGTCCCCGGTGCAGCGGGCAGCGGCGCGACGGCACACGCGTGACCGCTTCCGTGACTCTTCCCGACGGGAGGATGCTGGCGTACGAGGAGTACGGGGATCCCGCGGGCTTCCCCGTCCTCAGCTTCCACGGCGGGCTGAGCTCCCGCCTCGATGCCGCCCCCGCCCACGGGGCAGCGGTGGCCAAGGGCGTGCGCCTCGTCTCACCCGACCGGCCCGGCATCGGCGTGTCCACCTACCAGTCCGGGCGCCGGCTCACCGATTGGCCGGCCGACGTCGAGGCCTTGACCGGCGCCCTCGGCATCGGGCGCTTCGCGGTCATGGGCTGGTCGGCCGGCGGAGCGTACGCCGCCGTCTGTGCCGCGAAGCTGCGCGGCCGCGTCACGGCCGCGGCACTCCTCTCGAGCACGGTCCCGCTCGACCTCTACGGCACCACGCGGGGCCTCACGGCGGAGGACCGCACCCTCCTGCTGCTGGCGCAGCGGACACCCTGGCTGGCCTCCGCGCTCATGAAGGTGAGCATCCTGAGTACGAGCAACGCCCGGCTGCTGCGCGCCGCGATGCGCTCCTTCCCGCCCGCCGACCGCTCGTTCCTCACCGAGTGGGGCAGGCCCGACGATGCCCTCGCCTCCGTCCGCGAGGCCGTGCGACTCGGGACCGAGGGCTGCGTGCAGGACTACCGGATCTTCGGCGACCCATGGGGATTCTCCCTCGAGGAGATCGCCGTCCCCGTGCAGATCTGGGAGGGCGCCGACGACCGCAGCGGGCCGCCTGGCTACCGCGCCTTCCTGCAGGCGCACATCGCGCACGCCACGGTCACCGTCGTCCCCGACGAAGGCCACCTGTCGCTGTTGCCGCATCAGGCGCCGGCCATCTTCGCCGCGCTGCTCGGCGGCGACCACAACGCCGAGCCGACGGCGCGGTGGAACGTGGGGTAGGCGAATATCCATCGACCCCCACGGAAGCTACAGCTGTCCCCAGTTGGTGATCTGGACGGGGGCGACGATCGGGGTGCCCACGTCGAGCTGGATCTGGTAGTGGTCCCCCAGCGGGAGGTTGCGCGGGTCGCCGGTGTAGATGCCCGTCTTCTGACCGGGGGCGGTGAAGAAGACGGTCACCTTGCCCGTGGCGGGACCGACCTGGGACGTGCTGAGCGGCTGGCCCCACTCGTCGAAGAACTGGCCGAGCGTGAAGCTCATGCTCGTGCTGGGTGACTCGACGTGGATGATCCCGTCGTTCGCGTGCACGTGGAGCCAGTAGAAGCAGCTCCCCGTCTCGACGAAGGGGCCCTGCGCGGTCTGCACGGCCTGGAACCCGGGGATGCCGATGCCGTAGGGGATCACCTGCGCCTTGCCGTTCACGAAGATGGTGAGGTGGGTGTGGACATGCACCTCGGTCTGCTCGCCGGCCTGGCACTGCACGTTGTCGATGGTCTGCCCCGTCGACGCGTTGATCAGCGAGGCCAGCTTCGGCCCGCTGGGGACGGGGATCGTCTCGGGCCCCGGGGTGGCGGCCGGCGGCTGCACCCACGTCGACGACATGGACGACGGGACGGCCTGGACCGGCACGTGCGGGTTCTTCAGCTGGGGCGGCACCTTGCCCGTGCCGCTCCCGCTCACCTGGGTGATGATCACCACCACGACGGCGATCACCGCCACGACACCGCCCACCCGGATGCCGATGCGCATCCGCTTCTTGCGCAGCTCGGCCGCGCGCTTCTCGGCCGCGCGGCGCTGGTTTTCGGTTCTGCGCTGCGCCTTCGACTGCTTCCCACTGGTCATTGGGGCGTCAGCGTAGCGAACCAGTCCCAGCGAAAGGCATCAACACGTTCGAGCGGCCCGGCCCACTCGGGCACCTCCCCACCGCTCCGGGAGGCCGGCCCGAGGGCGGCCGCCGCCTGCCAGAGGTCGCCGTCGACGAACGCCACCGTCACGGTACGGTCGCCCGCCCGGTCGGCGAATTGCCAGGCGCCGGCTACCCCGTGATGATCGACGAGGGCTGCACCGTCGACCGGTGGTCCCACCACGACGTACACGCCCTGCGACGGGCGGAAGGGCACCGCCCCGGGCGACACGGCGACGCGGGGCGCGGCCCATTGCCCGCCGACCTCGAAGGGCCCCGACAGAAGGGCCCGTCGTGCGGCGAAGAAGCGGTCCTCTGCGGCCAGCCGCTTCGCCAGAGCGAAGAACTCAGGCAGGCACCCCTCGTCCCGCATGAGGTAGAGCGTCATGTAGTGGAACGGCCCGAGGAGGGTGCCCGTCGCCGCCTCGGCATCGACGCAGCGCGGGGAGCGCACCCAGCGCTGGCCGAACGTGATGCCGTCGATCGTGAATTGCTCGGGCAGGTGGTCGAGCTGATGCCACGCGTTGTACGCCTCGTGGCCGGAGGGATCGGTGATTTCGGTGAATGAGAAGAACCCCAGCACGCAGTGAGAGTACCGCTCCGGGTGCAAGACTCTGGGCCGATGGCAGCTGCCGCGGCGTTCCTGTCCGGTCTGCGGGTGCTCGACCTCAGCATCTGGCGCCCTGGGCCCTACGCGACGTCGTTGCTGGTGGCCCTCGGGGCCGACGTGCTGAAGGTCGAACCGCCGGGCGGCGACCCGATGCGCCACTACGCCGGGCTCTTCGACGCCGTGAACGCCGGCAAGCGCAGCATCGTCCTCGACCTGAAGGCCGAGGACGGACGCGCGCGGGCACTGGCGCTGGCCGATGAGGCGGACGTCCTCGTGGAGGGCTTCCGGCCCGGCGTGATGGCACGGCTGGGCTTGGACGACGCCACGATCCGGGCCCGCAATCCGGCCATCGTCTACTGCTCCATCTCCGGCTACGGGCAGGAAGGCTCCCGCTCCTCCCTCCCGGGGCACGACGTCAACTACCAGGCGTGGGCGGGCTCGCTCATACCCGAGGGGGGCACCGCCACCCAGCCGCCGCTGCCGAGCGCCGACCTGGCGTCCGGGCTGACCGCGTCGTTCGGGATCTGCGCCGCCCTCATCGGGCGCGCCGTCAGCGGCCGCGGGGCCTACCTCGACATCTCCATGACCGACGTGATGGCGACGTGGACGGGGAACGTCTCCGCCGGGTCGGCGAACCCGGGCGGGGCCGCGGTGACGCCCGGCTACGGCCTCTTCGCCACGACCGAAGGTGGGCAGGTGGCCCTCGGCGTGGTGAACGAGCAGCACTTCTGGGACGCCCTGTGCGGCGAGCTCGGGCTCGGAGCGCTCGTGGGGCTGGACTTCGAGGAGAGGACCCGGCGCGGCGCCGAGCTCCAGCACCTCGTCGGCGTCCAGGTCGCGGCCCGGGAGCGGGACCAGCTGGTCGCCGAGCTCGTCGCCTCCGGTGTGCCCGTGGCACCAGTGCTGCATCGCAGCGAGATGCTGGCGGGCGCTCCGTTCCCCACCTTTCCGATCCGGCTGCCCCGGTCCGACGCCGTTCCGGCCGTCCCGGCGCTCGACGAGCACCACGGGGAGGGCTTCGGCGAGCGCCCCTGACACCCGCCGGCCCGCGGCGACCCTGTTACGTTGCTGGCGGTCCATTGACGTCATGACGCAGATCTCCGACCTCCTCACCGCCAACCAGGGGTACGCCGCCGCGCGCGCCAACGTCGCCGATCCGCGCCCGGGGCGCCATCTGGCGGTCGTCACCTGCATGGACGCCCGCATCGACGTCTTCGCGGTGCTGGGACTCCACCTCGGGGAGGCACACGTGATCCGCAACGCGGGCGGGCGGGTCACCGACGACGTGCTGCGCAGCCTGGCGCTCTCGAGCGGGGTGCTCGGCGTGGACACCGCGGTGGTCATGCAGCACACCAAGTGCGGGCTGGCGGGCGTGAGCGACGCCGAGCTGCGCGAGCTCACCGGGGCCGATCTGGGTTTCTTCCCCATCGACGACCATGCCGCCGCGCTGCGTGAGGACGTGGACCTCCTGGCGCAGACGCCCTACCTGTCCCGCCTGCGGATCATCGCCGGCTTGATCTACGACGTCGAGAGCGGGGAGCTCGCCGACGTCGTCCGCTGGGAGAGGCCAGCCTGAGATCGGCGCCCACGGGTCGACGCAGCGCCCCGACGGCCCTGGTCACCGCACCGCGAGCCGGGCACCCCGGAACCGGGGGCGTGCGGCGCACGTCCGCAGTGTGTCCCGGGAGGACCCCGATGTACAGTTCTGCGACATCTTCGACCAGGTCGATGCCCATGCGGACGGCGCCGCGAGCAACGTGGTGAACCCGGACGTCTCGGCACACGCCCGGAGCCGACCCTAAGGAGCTGCAATGCCGGCCGACCACACCGCGTCCCACGGACCCGCCACCGGCGGCGGGCGACACCGGCGGCGGCGCCACCTCGTCGCCGCCGTCATCGGGTTCATGACACTGCTCCCGGGCCTCGTGCTGGTGGCGCCGGGCGTCGCAGCAGCGGCCTACCCGGACAACCCCGCCCAGCCCGTCAACTTCGGGACGGCCGGCTTCTACGGACCCTCGGGCGGCCTGCAGCTGAACGCCCCCGCAGTCGGCATGGCCTCGACGGCGAGCGGGAACGGCTACTGGATCGTCGCTTCCGACGGGGGGATCTTCAACTACGGCGACGCCGGCTTCTTCGGGTCGGCCGGGGCGCTGCCGCTCAACAAGCCGATCGTGGGCATGGCCGCCACCAAGGATGGCGGCGGGTACTGGCTCGTCGCCTCCGACGGTGGAGTCTTCAACTACGGCGACGCGGGCTTCTTCGGATCGGCCGGCAGCCTGCCGCTCAACGCCCCGATCGTGGGCATGGCCGCCACACCCGACGGCGGTGGCTACTGGCTCGTCGCCTCCGACGGCGGCATCTTCTCCTACGGCGACGCCACCTTCTACGGCTCGGCCGGGTCCATCCACCTGAACCAGCCCGTCGTCGGCATGGCGGCATCGCCGGGCGGGACCGGGTACTGGCTGGTCGCCTCCGACGGCGGCATCTTCAACTACGGGACGGCCCCGTTCCTCGGATCGACGGGCGGGACACCCCTCAACGCTCCCATCGTGGGCATGGCCGCGGGGCCGGGCGGCTACTGGCTGGCCGCGGTGGACGGCGGCATCTTCAACTTCGGCACCGCCTTCCTCGGCTCGATGGGCGGGCAATCGAACTCCAACCCGATCCGGGCCATCGCGGCCAGGCCCGACGGTGGCGGGTACTGGCTCCTGCCCACCTCCCCCCCTCCGGCTCCCCCCACGCTCAGCCCCGGGGCGGACGGCGCGGCCGTCGCCTCGCTGCAGACGCAACTGCTCGCGCTCGGCTACTGGGTCGACACCACGGGCGGCACGTTCGACGACAGCACGGAGCAGGCCGTGTGGGCGCTGCAGAAGGCGGCCAACCTGACCCGCGACGGCGTCGTCGGGCCGGCCACTTGGGCCGCGCTCAACGCAGGGGTGGTCCCCCAGCCCCGCCCGGCCTCGGGCTACGAGATCCAGATCGACCTCGAGGACGACCTTCTCATGGTGGTGAACAACGGCCACCTCGTCTGGACGCTCAACACGTCGACCGGCGGCGGGTACACGTACACCCAGGACGGCGTGGTCAACATCGCCACCACACCCACGGGCGTCTTCCAGACGAACCGGGTCGTGGACGGGACCGTGACCGACTCGCTCGGCACCCTGTGGCGGCCACGATTCTTCTACGAGGGCTACGCCATCCATGGGGACTCGTCGGTGCCGCCCTACCCGGTGTCCCACGGTTGCGCGCGCATCAGCAACGAGGCCATCGACTGGGTGTGGGCCAACAACATCGACCCGATCGGCACGACCGTCTGGGTCTACTGACCGTCTCGCGCTGCCGTCTCGCGCTGCCGGTGGGTCGGCGCTCCTAGATGTCGTAGTAGAGCATGAACTCCCACGGGTGGGGCCGCAGCCGCACGGCGTCGACCTCGTTGGCGCGCTTGTACCCGACCCACGTCTCGATCAGGTCGTCGGTGAAGACCCCGCCCGCCTTCAGGTAGTCCTGGTCGGCCTCGAGCGCGTCCAGCGCCTCCTCCAACGAGGAAGGCACCTGGCCGATCTTGGCCAGCTCGTCGGCGGGCATGTCGAAGAGGTCCTCGTCGACCGGCGGCGGCGGCTCGATGTGGTTCGCCACGCCGTCGAGGCCCGCCATGAGGATGGCCGAGAAGGCGAGGTACGGATTGCAGCTGGGGTCCGGGCAGCGGAACTCGACCCGCTTCGCCTTGGGGCTGGGTGAGTAGACCGGGATGCGGCACGCCGCCGAACGGTTCCGCTGGGAGTACACGAGGTTGACCGGCGCCTCGAATCCCGGCACGAGCCGCTTGTAAGAGTTCGTGGTGGGTGCGGCGAAGGCCAGCACCGACCGGGCGTGCTTGATGATGCCGCCGATGTACCAGCGTCCGATGTCCGAGAGCCCGGCGTAGGTACCCTCCTGGTGGAACAGCGGCTCCTTGCCGTTCCACAGCGACGAGTGGACGTGCATGCCCGACCCGTTGTCGTCGAACAGCGGCTTCGGCATGAAGGTCGCCGTGTGGCCCGCCGCATTGGCGACGCTCTTGACGACGTACTTGTAGAGCATCAGCTTGTCCGCCATCTTCAACAGCGTGTCGAAGCGCATGTCGATCTCGGCCTGCCCGGCCGTTCCGACTTCGTGGTGCTGCACCTCTATCTCGATCCCGAGCCTCTCCATGGTGAGGATCATCTCGGAGCGCAGGTCCTGGAAGTGGTCCATGGGCGGGACGGGGAAGTAGCCCTCCTTGTAGCGGGGCTTGTAACCGAGGTTCGGCCCCTCCTCGCGCGCCGAGTTCCAGATGCCCTCGACGGAGTCGACCTGGTAGAAGGCGGAGTGCTGGTCCTGGGAGAAGCGCACGTCGTCGAAGATGAAGAACTCCGCCTCGGGCCCGAAGTAGGACGTGTCGGCCACCCCGGTCGTCTTCACGTACGCCTCCGCCTTCTTGGCGACATAGCGCGGGTCCCGGCTGTAGGGCTCGAGGGTCAGCGGATCGTGCACGAAGCAGTTCAGGTTGAGCGTCTTGTGCTGGCGGAAGGGGTCCACCACCGCGGTCGACGGGTCGGGCAGCAGGATCATGTCGGACTCGTGGATCTGCTGGAAGCCGCGGATGGACGAGCCGTCGAAGCCGTTTCCCTCGGTGAACATCTCCTCTGTGAGCGTGTGCGCCGGCATGGAGAAGTGCTGCATCAGTCCGGGGAGGTCGCAGAACCGGAGGTCCACCACCTCGATCCCCTCGTCCTTCACGAGGCGGATGACCTCGGCTGGGTTGCGCTCTTTCATGGTGACGTCTCCCTCCGGGATCTCGACGAGCAGCCACTCCGGTTCGTGGTGCCCGAGGCCAAATGAGATTGAGTGGTTGATACCACAGGTCACTTTGAGAAATGGCCGCCCGAGGGCCCAGTTCATCAAGTCTTCACAATGACCTCGCGGGTGTACGGGCTACGCCATGGGCAAAGACTCCGTAGGCTGAGCGGCCGTGCACTCGGCGTACGGGCCACTCTGATCCGATGGCGTACGAAAAGGGCCTCCGCGAGGTGGGTGACGGCATCTGGGCCTACCTGCAGCCCGACGGCGGGTGGGGCTGGTCGAACGCCGGCCTCGTGACCGGCGGCGACGCATCGCTCCTCGTCGACACGCTTTTCGACCTGCGCCTGACGGCGGAGATGCTCGACGCGATGCGCCGAAGGACGCCGACCGCCGAGCGCATCGGCACCGTGGTCAACACGCACGCCAACGGCGACCACTGCTACGGCAACTCCCTCCTGTCCGGCTCGGAGATCATCTCCTCGCGGCGCTGCGCCGAGGAGATGGGAGAGCTTCCGCCCGAGACGATGGCGGCCATGATGCGGGCCGCGCCGTCGCTCGGTCCCGCAGGCGAATTCCTTTCGCGCATCTTCGCCCCGTTCTCCTTCGACGGCGTGCCGCTCACCTTGCCCTCGAGGACGTTCGAGGGCCGGCTCGACCTGCGGGTCGGTGACCGTCCGGTCTCGCTGGTGGAAGTCGGCCCCGCACACACGGCGGGGGACACCGTCGTGCACCTCCCCGGCGAGGGCATCGTGTTCACCGGGGACATCCTGTTCCACGGCGGCCACCCCATCGTGTGGGCCGGACCGGTTGCCAATTGGATCGCGGCCTGCGAGCGCATCGTGGCGCTGCAACCGGCCGTCGTGGTGCCGGGGCACGGGCCGCTGGCGACCGTCGCGGCCGTCACCGACCTGAAGCAGTACTTCGAATTCCTCACCGCCGAGGCCCGGGACCGCTTCGTCGGCGGGATGTCGCCCATGGAAGCGGCACGCGACATCGACCTCGGGCCCTATGGCGAGTGGAGTGAGCCGGAACGGCTCGTGGCCAACATCCATGCCCTCTACCGCGACTTCGGGGCCGACGTGCCGAACGACGCCCTGACCCTGATGGGCGAGATGGCGGCCCTCGCCCTCTGAGCCGGCGTTGCCGGCCTCGGTCGCCGCGCCGCCCGCCCCGGCCGGCAACCCCCGTAGGGAATCGTGGTCCCAGCACGACTACCGGCCCCGGAGCGGGGGTACACAACAGGGGTGGAGGCGCGCGCTGCCGCGGGGATCATCGGAGGTCGCTACCGCATCTCCGGCCTCCTCGGCGAGGGCGGCATGGCGCGGGTCTTCGATGCCTTCGACGACCGCCTCGAGCGCAGCGTGGCCGTCAAGATCCTGCGTCCCGAGATAGAGTCCCTGCCCGGCATGCGCACGCGGTTCCAGCAGGAGGCGCGCATCGCCGCACGTCTCGTCCATCCCAACATCGTCGCCGTGCTGGACTTCGGCGAGGACGGATCGACGTCGTATCTGGTCATGGAGCGACTGCCCGGCACGACGCTGCGCGACGAGATCGTGCACGGACCGCTCGCGCTGCCGAGGGTCCGATTCGTCATTGCCGAGGCTCTGGCCGCGCTGGCGGCGGCGCACGCACGCGGCGTGCTCCATCGCGACATCAAGCCCAGCAACATCCTGCTCCAGGGGGACGGGCATACCAAGATCGCCGACTTCGGCATCGCAAAGAGCTTCGACACCCACTCCCTCGCCCACCCCGTGAGCGACGACCTGACGCTGACCGGCGTCGTCCTGGGGACGCCTGGCTATCTCGCCCCGGAGAGAAGGACGGGCGGACCGGCCACGGTGCAGTCCGATCTCTTCGCGGTCGGTGCGATGATGGTCGAAGCGGTCACGGGAAGGCGCGCGGTGCCCGGCGGTCGGGGTGCAGAAGATCTTCCGCCCCCGCTGCGTGACGTGGCCTGCCGGGCACTGGCGGTCGACCCACACGACCGGTTCCCTTCCGCACGCGCCATGTGGCAGGCGCTGGGCAGCTCCGAGACCGCCCCACGACCCGCACGCCCGCTGCCCGGCACGCCGGCCACGGCCACCGGGCCCATCGCTCCCCCGCCGACACCTGCCGTGACTGCGGTGCAGCGCCGGCCTGGTCCCGTCCCGCCGGGCGAACCGCGACGGCGCCGGCGTAGGCGCAGCCGAGCCCTGGTCGTCGCGGCCTGCGCTGCTGCGGCAACCCTGGTCGCCGCCGTGGTGCTCCTCGCCCACCACGGCGGTCCGCCCTCCGTCCCGGCCGCCTCGGCGACATCCCACAACGTCGCGCTGGCGCAGTCGAAGCGGAGCGACACCGAAGGCGCCGCCATCTCCGCCGTGGCGACATCGCTCGCCGGCGGTGACCTACCCGGGGACGGGGCGATGGCCCATGCACTCGATACGACCGCCGCGCAGCGGCCGGGGCCGAACCGGCAGGCCTCTGCCGAGCAGGCCCTGTCGCTCGCCGGGGTGCTCCTCTCGGGTGGCGGCATCACGCCGGGGCAATACCTGGACGTCGTCAACGTCCTGCAGCCGACCGGGGCGACGGTGCCGACGACGACGGTGCCATCGACGACGGTGCCATCGACGACCGTGCCCACAGCCCCGGCCCCGTCGCCCCTCGGCTTTCTCTTCGGTGGCCACCACCACGACCACGGAGGCGGACCGGGAGGGACGGGTTAGGGCGGGCTGCACCGGCGCGACCCGGAACCCGCGATGACCGGTTGCTACGCTGCGGCGTCGATTCAGGAGGACCGAGCCATGAGTGCGCACCGAAGGGACCGCAGCGTGTGAGCACCGACGAACGTCCCCCGCCCTTCGACCCCGACGCACTCCGCGAGAAGTACCGGACGGAGCGCGACAAGCGCATCCGCCTCGACGGGAACTCGCAGTACGTCGAGATCGCCGGGCCCTTCGCCGAGCTCCTCCGCGACCCCTACACGGAGGCGGTCGCACGCGCCCCCCTCCGAGACGACGTCACCGTCGCGATCATCGGCGGTGGGTTCGCCGGCCTCATCGCCGGGGCGCGCCTCCGACAGGCGGGCATCGACGACATTCGCATCGTCGAGAAGGGCGGTGACTTCGGCGGGACCTGGTACTGGAACCGGTATCCGGGCGCGCAATGCGACGTCGAGTCCTACATCTACCTGCCCCTGCTCGAAGAGACCGCGTACATCCCGACAGAGAAGTACGTCCGCGCCCCAGAGATCCTCGAGCACTGCAGGCGCATCGCGCGGCACTTCGACCTGTACGAGCGCTCCTGCCTCTCGACCGAGGTCACCGGCATCGAATGGGAGCCTGCGCGGTGTCGTTGGACCATCACCACTGACCGCGGCGACCGCATGTCCGCTCGCTTCCTGCTGATGGGGAACGGTCCGTTGCACCGACCCAAACTCCCCGGCGTCCCGGGGATCGAATCGTTCCGGGGACATGCCTTCCACACCAGCCGCTGGGACTACGCCTACACCGCAGGGGACTCGAACGGGAACCTGGACGGGCTCTCGGACAAGTCCGTCGGCATCATCGGCACCGGCGCCACCGCAGTCCAGGTGGTGCCCCACGTGGCCGCATCGGCCGGCGAGCTCTTCCTCTTCCAGCGCACACCATCGTCCATTGACGTCAGGGCCAACCGTCCCACCGATGCATCGTGGGCATCCTCCCTCGAGCCAGGTTGGCAGAAGAGGCGGATGGAGAACTTCACCCTGCTGACCTCGGGCGGCATGGCGCCGGAGGACCTCGTCATGGACGGCTGGACCGACATCATCGGCCGGCTGGTGACCCGACTGCGCGACACCGGCGGCACGGGCCCGGGCGAAGACCTGGCGAGCGTCCTCGAGTTGGCCGACTTCGAGAAGATGGAGCAGATCCGCTCCCGGGTGGATGCCCTCGTCGGGGATCCGGCGACGGCGGAGGCGCTGAAGCCCTGGTACCGGCAGTTCTGCAAGCGACCCTGCTTCCACGACGAATACCTGCAGGCCTTCAACCGCCCCAACGTGACCCTGGTGAGCACCGATGGCCGCGGGGTCGACCGGATCACGCCGGGAGGTGTGGTCGTGGGCGAACGGGAGTACTCGTTGGACTGCCTCGTGTACGCCACCGGGTTCGAGGTCGGAACGGACTACACGCGCCGGGCCGGCTACGACGTGGTGGGCTCGCGGGGGCTGAGCCTCTCGGAGTATTGGGGCGACGGCATGAAGTCGCTGCACGGGATGCACGTGCACGGCTTTCCCAACATGTTCGTGATCGGTCACACCCAGGGCGGCTTCACGGTCAACTACCCGCACCTGCTCGACGAGGCGTGCCGGCACGTCGCCCACATCCTCCGCCACGCCATCGACGGCGACCTCTCGACCGTGGAGGCGACCGCGCAATCCGAAGAGGAGTGGCTGCGCACGCTGGCCGAGTCGGCTCGGGACATTCGCGCCTTCCAGGAGCAATGCACGCCCGGCTACTACAACAACGAGGGTCAACCCGGTGGGGGCGGCTTCCTGGCCAGCTCGTACGGGAACGGCCCGATGCCATTCTTCCAACTGCTCTCCGACTGGCGCGAGGCGGGGACCTTCGCCGGGCTGGAGCGACGGCCCTAGCCAATCCTCTCGGCCCGAACGCCTGCAGAGAGCGGCGTAGAGTCGCAGCTGATCGAAGGCAATCTTCACAGCGGCCTGCCGGAGCGCTCGGACCGACCTTCCTTGCTATCTTCCCACTCCAGGAAGGGGCCGGACCACGCGCACATCGCAGGGAACGGAGAACACATGAAGACTGTCCTGATCCTCGGTGCCGGCTTCGCGGGCCTGGAACTGGCGACGAGGCTCTCGGAGGACGTTCCGGACGAGGTCGAGGTCACGATCATCGACAGCAGCGATGCGTTCGTCTTCGGGTTCTCGAAGCTCGACGTCATGTTCGGGCGCGACGACCCCGCCAACGTGCGCCTTCCCTACTCCCGGCTGGACAAGCCCTCGGTCCGATTCGTCCAGGACAGGATCGTCTCCATCGACGCCCAGCACAGGCGGGTGACCACTGACACGGCGCAGTACGACCCTGACATCCTGGTGGTGGCGCTCGGAGCCGACCTGGATCCCACGGCGACACCGGGACTTGTGGAGGAGGGTTCCGAGTTCTACTCCGTGTCCGGCGCCGCACGCGTCCGCGAGCTGCTGTCGGGGTTCGAGGGGGGCGACGTCGTCATCGGCGTGTTGGGCAACTTCTACAAGTGCCCGGCCGCACCGTACGAGGCGGCCCTCATGCTCCACGACTACCTGGAGCAGCGCGGCCTGCGCGCGGAGTCGACCATCAAGGTGATCAATCCGATGGCGACCCCGATCCCGATCTCGCCCGAGGCATCGGCCGGCATCATCGCCGCACTGGCCGAGCGCGACATCGACTGGTGGCCCCAGTCGGAGGTCACCACCCTGGACCCCACGTCGAAGGTCGCCACCCTGGAGGACGGGCGGACGGCCCGCTACGACCTCTTCCTGGCCATTCCCGTGCACCGTGCGCCGCGGGTGGTCGAGGAGTCGGACCTGGCCGAGGACGGGTGGGTCGCCGTGGATCACACGACGTTCGCCACCAGGTTCGAGAACGTGTACGCCGTCGGTGACGTGACCAGCGCGCCGGTGCCACGGGTCGGCGCCATCGCCGAGGGCGAAGCCCGGACGCTGGCCGATGTCCTCGTCCACCAGCTGCGGGGCGGGACCCCGCCCGAGCCCTACCGCGGAGTGGCCACGTGTTACATCGAGTTCGGCGGCACCAAGGTGGCGCGCTTCGACGCCAACTTCCTGTCAGGACCCAGCCCCTTCGGCACCTTCACCGAGGCGTCCGAGGCGGTGGCCGCATCGAAGGTCGAGTTCGGCGCATCCCGGCGGCAGCGCTGGTTCGGCATCGAGCCCTGAGCGACCCATCGGCCCGAAGCGCCGTGGGACAATGGGCCATCACACATCGTCAGGAGTCACCGGTGCACCACCATGCAGGCTGGTTGAGAGCACGCGCTGCTCTGCTGGCGTTCGGCTGCACGCTGGTGAGCCTGCTGGCGGTCCCGGGCACGGCGGACGCGGCATCGAAGACACCCACGTATTACGTCTCGCTGGGTGACTCCTACGCAGCCGGCTACCAGCCGGGCCTGGGAGCCACGCCCGGCTACGTGACCCTCGTGGCGCAGAGGACGGGTCTCACGCTGGTCAACTTCGGGTGCAACGGGGCGACGACGACGTCGCTGCTGACGGGGATCGGGTGTTCGCTGAGGCTGCCGCACACGGCGGGCGCCGTGACCTATCCCACCACGACGCAGGCCGCGGCGGCCGAGGCGTTCCTCAGTGCCCACAAGGGCCACATCGGCCTCATCACGGTCAGCATCGGCGGGAACGACGTGACACCGTGCGCGACGAACAAGAATCCGATCAGCTGCGTGGCGGGTGCCGCCACGACCATCTCGAAGAACGTCACCACCCTTGTCGCAGGGCTCCGCGCCGCCGCCGGTCCCCGCGTCCCGCTCATCGGCCTGACCTACCCCGACATCATCCTCGGCCTGTACGTGTATCCCACGCACCCACCGGGCGCCGCACAGGTCTCTCTGGCCAAGCTGTCGGTGGTGGCGTTCAAGTCGCTGATCAACCCGACCCTCACGAAGGCGTACGCGTCGGCGGGTGGGGTGCTGGTGGACGTGACCGCCGCCACGGGCGCCTACACGTCGCTCACCCGGACGGTGCGGCTCCCCCCCTACGGCACGATCCCGGCACCGGTCGCGACCGTCTGTACCCTGACCTGGTTCTGCGCCAAGGGTGACATCCACCCCACCACACAGGGGTACACCCTGATCGGCAGGCTCGTGGTCGCCAAGTTCGCCGCCATGCGCCGGATGTGAGCGCCGGGTCGTGACCCTGGCGGCCGGACTGGTCCTGGCGCTGCTGGCGGCGATGGCCCTCAACGTCGGGTACTTCGTCCAGCACGGCGCGGCCAACACCATGGTCTCGCTCTCGCTCCGGCACCCCCTCGCGTCAGCCCGGCTCCTGGTGACGAACCGCCAGTGGATGCTCGGCTACGGCGCCGGATGGATCGGCTGGGGTCTCTACATCGCAGCCCTCAGCCTGGCGCCGCTGTCGCTGGTGCAGGCGGTCTCCGCCGGTGGAGTGGGGATCCTCGCCATCCTCGCCCACCGGCTCGGCACGCCCCTCACGCGCCAGGAGCAGATGGGCACCTGGATCGCCGTGGGCGGCCTCGTGCTCCTCGGGCTCTCGCTCACCTCGGACGTCACTCCCACCTCCCCGGCCCGGAGCACGACCCTCATCATCGTGATCGCCTCTGGCGCCGTCCTGGCCGCTGTCCTGGTGCTGCTGGCGCGCGGATTCCGCCCCGGGGCCCTCCTCGGCTGCGCGGCCGGGATCCTCTTCGGCGTGGGCGACCTGGCCACCAAGGGTGCCGTCGACGGCGTCGGGCTTCTCTTCGTCCCCATCCTCCTGGTGTGCACCGCACTGGGATTCGTGACGCTGCAGCTGGCCTTCCAGCGCGGCCGGGTGCTCGAGACCGCCGGCTCGTCCACTCTGGTCAACAACCTCATCCCCATCGTCGGCGGGATCGTCGTCTTCCACGAGCCGATCCCCTCGGGGTTGCCGGGGATCGCCCGGGTGGCCAGCTTCGTCGCCGTGGTCGCGGGCGCCGTGCTCCTGGCCAGCGGGCGGATGCACCCCCAGACCGGCGCACCGACCGCGCCGCTCTCGGCCCATTCCTGAACGGGTGTACGGATGAAGCGGACATCACATTCGATCGGTCGATGGGTCTGGATCGCCATGATGATCGGCGTCGGCGTGGAGTTCGCGCTCGGTGTGACGTGCCTGGCACTCTTCCCGTTCAGGCGGCCGGACCAATGGTTGCCGCCACAGAGCAAAGTGGTCTACTCGGCGCATGCCGCCCTCGGTGGCGTCCTGGCGATCGCCGCGGTGGCCATCGTCGTGACCATGGCGAGCAACCAGAGATTCGTGCGCCTCGGCGCGCAGGCGGGCCTCGTGGGGCTCCTGCTCGGCGCGGCAGGCGGCATGTTGTGCGTCTGGCATCCGTGGCGGGTGACCGGGATGGGGTTGATGTTCGTCGGCTCGCTCATCGCCTTCTTCGGGTACCTCATTCCCCTGGCGGAACCTCAGCCAGAGACGCCGGCGCCCGAAGGCCCCGCCCGAGCGGAGGCACCACCTGTCGAGTGGTGACCCACTGCGCGTCGCGCCACTTCGTCCTCCAGAGCCCGATTCCGTAGAATCACCGATGACACGTCGGAAGAGGACACGTCGATCCCTCGAGCGGTGGGAGGATGCCGCGCCGGGGATCGAGATATGAAGACGTAGCTTCTCGTCAGCTGCGCAACCAGGGGATGACATGAAGATCGCAATTGTCGGTACGGGAGCGATGGGCTCCGTGTATGCCGGCCTTCTCGGCAAGGCGGGACACGAGGTGTGGGCCATCGACATACGGCAGGAGCACATCGACGCCATCGCGACCTCCGGCCTGAGCGTGACGGGCGCCAGCGGGAGCTACGTCGTCGACAACCTGCACGTCGGACGCTCGCCCCGGGACGCCGGACCCTGCGACGTCTGGGTGATCGCCACCAAGGCGGTGGATGTCGGAGCGGCGGCAGCGGAGATCGCACCGCTGCTCCGACCCGACAGCGTGGTCATGGCATTCCAGAACGGGCTCGGTGCCGGTGAGCGGGTCGCGCGCCACATCCCGGATGCGCACATCCTGATCGGGATCGCGGAGGGATTCGGATCGTCGATCCCCGAGCCCGGCTCCGTGCACCACGAGGGGATGCGACTGATCCGGATCGGCGAGTTGCACGGCGGCCTGACCGAGCGGGCGCAGCGGATTGAGCAGGCGTGGCACGACGCCGGCTTCAACGTCAGAGCCTTCGCCGACGTGACGCTCATGATCTGGGAGAAGTTTCTCTGCAACGTGACGCTCAGCGCTCCGTGCGCGGCCTTCGACGTCACGGTGGGTGAGCTGATGGCAAACGGGGAGTCCTGGAGGGTCGCTCTCGGCTGCACCGCAGAGGCCTACCGTCTCGGCCTCGCCCAGGGAATCCGGTTCACCTTCGACGACCCGCTGCGGTACGTGACCGAGTTCGCCGCCACGATCCCGAACACCAGCCCGTCCATGCGCCTCGACCATCTCGCCCGGCGGCCCTCGGAGATCGACGCCATCAACGGGCAGGTCGTCGAATTGAGCCGGGGACTCGGGCTGGAGGCGCCCTACAACGAGACGTTGTGCGCCATCGTGCGCCATCGCGAGTCGCTGTTCACCTGAGCGCGACCGGTGCTCCGGCACCCTGTGGCACACGGATCGAGGTCGTCTGCGAGGACTGCCACCGGTGTTGAACGCGTCTGCGACTCGTCGTTGAAGCGCGCCGCGAGTCTCTGACCGAACGGCGCCGCGCAAAATTGATCATGGCCTCGCGAGATGTCGGCGGTCCGTATCTAGAGAGCCGTTGAACCGAGTGTTCGACAGAACGTCCTTGAAACCTCCGGTACGTCTTCTTTTGCTGCTCGGCAGGCAGAAACCGAGGTTGGTCATGCGGACGCAGGTTCATCACTTCTGAGCACGGCTATTACGGCAGCTTCCCAACAGATCACACCATGACCCTTGCGCGGTCCCTACGCCACCCCTCTCCCCCGCCGCATCGCCCGCCGCTCCTTCCCTCGCGCATGCGAACGCCGCCGACCTGCGCTGAAATGCCCCGGCTACCACCGGCCGAACGCCAATAGGTCAGGGGAATGGTGGCCAGCCAAGCCCTGTGTGTATTTCCGGGGCTGAGCCGCGCCTGTCCGAGCATTGTTCGTCCGTTGTGTCATTCAGCCCGGTCGGCTCTATTTGATGCTCCAGGCAGATCGTGAACATCAGGGGTGGGGGCGGAGGCTTGAGGTCTGTGTACGCCCGGGTCGCCGCCCCCCGCTACCGCCTGAAGCGACGAAAGTCTACGGTCTCGCCCCGTGGAGCGCATGCCCGAGCCCGGCGATCTCATCGCCGCCTTCAGCCCCCAGCCGGGCCGGTGCTCTCGGATGGTGCAGTCGGTCCAGCTGCCGGCGACCCATTGCCGCCGCCACCCGGTCCGGGCGTCGTTCGGCCGATGTGTCGCGCACGTCGAAGCGATCTTCGGCGCAGGCTGACGCGCAATCCGCGCACGGGTTGCTGCACAAACTCGCGCACCTAAGACGGGTCTGGAATCAACGAGCGCATATTCAGCGCATACGTCCTGGCAGCAGCGGTGCTTATGGGACGGCTTTCAAACCCTCCCGAGACTCTAGAATGGGTGGCTGACCAGGGAGAGCGTGATACTCCCCCACCCAGACGGACGACCTCGAAGGGCGCGAAGCGGTCCTCCAACGCACCTGAACCGGGCCATCTGGAAGGAAAGGGGCAGCTTTCAAACCCTGTGCAGCGGCGGCTGTCTCGAGGTGTCGTCGATGAGCTTGCGCACCTCTACGAGGAGGGGGTGTCGATCCATGCGCTCGCACGGCGCTACGGCGTCCACCGGACCACGATCATCGCTCACCTCGATCGGCGAGGCGTGCCCCGCCGCGTCGCCCGGAAAATGACCGACTCCCTGATCGCCCGAGCCTCCGAACGCTACTCCGAGGGGCTGTCGGTCGCCGATTTCGCTTCCGAGTTCGGTGTCCACGCAAGAACGCTCGCCCGGGAATTCCGGCGGGCTGGGACTCCCATCCGAGCACGGCGAGGTTGGAATCGCTGAGCTCCCCCTGAACCCATGACTTGACCGAGCATGCCGATGCCGCCATCCGGAAGCGTGCGGCTGACCAGGACCGGACAATCGCTGATCTCCGGCACGTCGTCGACACCGACAGGACCATCGGCTCTGGTGCACGCGCATCGGCATCACCCGAGGCGCCTGAAGGGGGCGAACCCGAGGCCGACGACAAGGAGAAGCCGTAAGATTCGACCGAAGCGGTCCCAGTCGCGGGTTCGGATCTCGATGCGGCGATGGCGCTCAAGCTTCTCGGAATCCCGAGTCTGGGACCTGAGTCCAGCATCCGAATACGGGCGGCGCCTAAAAACCTGTTTTCCTAAACTCCCGGAGCAGACTCACTACAACCCACACGGCCTGCCCCAGAGGTACCGGTCGATGGACGCCCCTCCCGGCCACTAGGGGTGGGAGCAGGGACCGAGTTGGGGCGATTGTGCTCGGCACCAACCAGTGGGATCCTTTCGAGAGGCCCAGGAGGAATTGGAATGATCGCAAAGAGCGAGACACGACCAAACGCGGTAGACGCGTTCTTTGCCGACATTGCGACTCGGGGCCAGATTCCTGTTCTCGGGACTACGTCTGGAACGATCCGCTTCGATATCTCGGACGCCACTTCGTTGGAGCACTGGTATGTCACTGTGCGGAAGGGGGAGGTCACTGTCTCTCACAAGAACACGAGAGCTGACGCGGTATGCAAGTTGGATAAGGAACTGTTTGCGGATATCGCGGAGGGTCGCAGGCAAGCGATGTCGGCGATCTTGCGTGGTGCGATGGTGGCTCAGGGCGACCTGAGCTTGCTTATGTCCTTCCAGCGGCTTTTCCCGGGCAGGATCGGCTCGAAGGGACGGGTGGCGCCGATTACCGAGGTGGCTCAGAAGCGATGAGCACCGACCTTGTTCAGATCCTTGAAGGAAACACCTTCGTCGTCAGTGACAACACAGGCGACATCGAGGCGTCGCTCACTGATCCGACCGGCCTGTTCTCCTTCGACACCAGATATCTGTCGAAGTGGATCCTCTTGGTCAACGGTTCAAGACTGAATGCGCTTACGGTGGACGACACTGCATACTACGAGACCCGATTTTTCCTGGTACCCGGAACCGGCACGGTCTATGTCGACTCGAAGCTGTCGGTGATCCGGGTGCGGACGGTCGCCGACGGTTTCTATGAGTCGCTGAGCTTCCTCAACCACCAGGACGATCCGGTGGATCTTGAAATCCGACTAGAGGCGGCCAGCGATTTTGCCGACCTCTTCGAGGTAAAGGATGCCCTGAAGAAGAAGGGCAAGTATTACAACCGGATCGAGGATGGCTGCCTCATCCTTGGGTACGAGCGTGACACCTACGTCCGAGAGACCCAGGTGGTGGCGGATGAAGCAACCACCATCGATCAGCATGGCGTGGAGTTTTCAATTCAGATCGCGCCCCATGGTAGATGGTCGACAGAGCTAGCAGTCCTTGTTGATCTCGGTTCAGGAATCGAGGTCAATCACCCGAAAGCAGCCCAGAAGTCGCGACGCAGCGGGTCGGCCAAGGCCCGGGGACTCGACAAATGGATTGAGCGCGCCCCCAGCCTGAACTGCAGCTTGGACTCGCTCAAGCGCACCTACCAGAGGAGCCTGGTGGACCTTGCCGCATTGCGCTTCTCCACTCTCACCATGCCCAATCACGCGCTACCGGCTGCAGGCCTTCCATGGTTCATGACCTTGTTCGGCCGGGACAGCATCATCACGAGCCTGCAATCGCTGCCCTTCACTCCAGAACTGGCTGCAACCACGCTTCTAGCACTCGGTGAGCGTCAGGGGACCGTGATCGACGACTTCCGCGACGAAGACCCGGGTCGTATCCCACACGAGATGCGCTATGGGGAGATGACCGCATTTGAAGAGCGTCCCCACTCGCCCTATTACGGATGTGCCGATGCGACACCCCTCTATGTCGTTCTCCTCGATGAGTACGAACGCTGGACCGGCGACACGAAGCTCGTACGTAGCCTCGAGTTCGAGGCCCGTGCCGCCATCAACTGGATCGATGAGTACGCCGACCTCCAGGGGAACGGCTACTTGTCCTATCAACGCCGGAACGAGAAAACCGGCCTCGAGAACCAATGCTGGAAGGACTCCTGGGACTCGATCTCCTATCGGAACGGCACGCTTCCGGGGTTCCCGAGGGCGACCTGTGAGCTGCAGGGGTATGCCTACGACGCAAAGATGCGGGGTGCCCGCCTGGCACGCCACGTGTGGCACGATCCTGCCTATGCCGACCGGCTCGAACACGAAGCGGCCAATCTCAAGCGTCGGTTCAATCGAGACTTCTGGGTGAAAGACGGCGAGTACTTCGCCATCGCACTCGAATCAGACGGTCGCCAAGTTGACGCACTCACCTCCAACATTGGTCACCTTTTATGGAGTGGCATTGTCGACAAGTCCAAGGCGGGAGCGGTAGTGCGGCATCTCATGGGTCCACGCATGTTCACCGGCTGGGGTGTCCGAACAATGGCCCAGGGGGAGGGCCGCTATAACCCGATCGGATACCACGTAGGCACCGTCTGGCCCTTCGACAATTCCTTCATCGCGTGGGGGTTGAGGCGCTACGGGTTCAAACGGGAGGCGGCAGCAGTAGCTGCGGGGATCCTCCAAGCGGCGGACTGCTTCGACGGGCGACTTCCGGAGGCTTTCGGCGGATACGAACGAGAGGTAACCCAATACCCGGTTCAGTACCCCACGGCCTGCAGTCCCCAGGCGTGGTCAACTGGTGCCCCGCTGCTCTTGATCCGCACAATGCTGGGGCTCGAGCCCGTTGGCGATCACCTGATCGTTGACCCTGTACTGCCAGCTGAGATTGAGCACTTAGAGCTGCTCGACATTCCCGGAAGGTGGGGGAAGATCGACGCCTTTGGTCGAGGTCTCGTTGACGTCGCGAATCCACGGTCGCTCAAGCGGACGCGCTAGATCTTCGTCTGTCACCCGGAGGTGATTGTCGACACCCATCACTTCATCTGACCGCCCCCCGCTGCTCCCTCGTCCACTCCGAGACCGTGCACGCCTCCGGGTCCCAGCGGGCCTTCTCCAGCACCCCGTGAGCGGCCAGCGCCTCAAAGTGTCTCCCGACCGAAGTGGTCGGTAACGAACACCGAGCGGCCACCATCGCACTCCCCATCTCGCGATCCGAGGTGATCAGCACAACTAGGACCTTCCGGCGCATGCCGTCCAGCACCACCTGAGCGAGCAGCCGCCAGACCTCGTTCCTCCGGGACTCCGATCACCTGACCGGCGGGTGCGGCCCTCCCGCGTGGTCCGATCATCTGCGAACAGACAGAGGGAATCGAGATCTGCCATGAAGTTGCAGCGAGTGGGTCGCCGAGTTGACTTCGAGCTAGGCCGACGTGGAATGCAGCTCATCACTCGGTGACTCGGAGTCTGAATCTCGCCCCAAGGTGCCGCCCAATCCCGGCGATCTGGGATAAACGCCGCATATTGCAAGTGATGCATGTTCTGCAGCGCAGTGCGCTCAGGCGTGCGTCCTGCATGTTTGCAGTGCTCAAGAGCACTGTGGTGGACGGCTGGTGGTAGTCGCTTTCGTGCGTTGACGTGGGCATC